>Ga0187786_10000362_pt1 | contig 13637 bp, 9 predicted proteins | sample 0815_BV2_10_20_M_FD_132449 | JGI IMG/M metagenome (GOLD analysis project Ga0187786, IMG submission 132449) | Tropical peat soil microbial communities from peatlands in Department of Meta, Colombia - 0815_BV2_10_20_MG | ecosystem: Environmental > Terrestrial > Soil > Wetlands > Peat | place...
CGGCTTCGAGGTTGTTCAAGGCCTCGTCTAGGGAACCCGGCATGGACGGGACCGTCGCGAGTTCTTCCGGCGCCATATCATAGATGTCCTTGTCGAGCGGCTGGCCCGGATCGATCTTGTTCTCGATGCCGTCGAGGCCGGCCATGAGCATGGCTGCGAAGGCGAGATAGGGGTTGCAGGACGGATCCGGGAAGCGGACCTCGACGCGCTTCGCCTTCGGATTCGCGCTGTACATGGGGATGCGGATCGAGGCCGAGCGGTTCCGGCTTGAATAAGCCAGGTTCACCGGAGCTTCGAAGCCCGGGGTCAGGCGCTTGTAGGAGTTCGTAGTCGGGTTCGTGAAGGCTGCGATCTTCTTCGCGTGCTTCAGGATGCCGCCGATGTACCACAGCGCCATCTGCGAGAGGCCAGCGTACTTGTCGCCCGCGAAGAGGGGCTTGCCGCCCTTCCAGATCGACTGGTGAGTATGCATGCCCGAGCCGTTGTCGCCGAAGAGCGGCTTGGGCATGAAGGTCACGGTCTTGTTGTGGCGCTTTGCCACGTTCTTGATGATGTACTTGAAGTACATGAGTTCATCGGCTATTTTGACCAGCGAATTGAAGCGCATGTCGATTTCGGCCTGGCCGGCAGTCGCCACCTCATGGTGCTGACGCTCAACGTAGATGCCGACCTTCTGCATCTCTTCCACCATTTCGGTGCGGATGTCCTCCTGGGAGTCGATGGGCGGTACGGGGAAGTAGCCTTCCTTGTGGCGCGGCTTGTAGCCCAGGTTCGGGTTCTCGACGCGGCCGCTGTTCCAGATGCCTTCCTCGCTGTCGAGGAAGTAATACCCCGAATGAGAATTCTGGTCGAACCGGATGTCGTCGAAAATGAAGAACTCGGCTTCGGGGCCCATGTAGCAGGTGTCGCCGATGCCGGTCGATTTGAGATATGCTTCAGCTTTCTGAGCGATGTGGCGCGGGTCGCGCGTGTAGCGCTCCTTGGTGATCGGATCAACGATGTTGCAAATGAGCGAGAGCGTGGGGTACTTCGTGAAGGGATCCATGACCGCGGAATCCGCATCGGGAACGACGAGCATGTCGCTCGTATGAATCGACTGCCAGCCGCGGATGCTCGATCCGTCGAAACCAAGCCCTTCTTCGAATATGGCTTCGGTCAATTCGTCCACCGGCACGGAGAAATGCTGCCAGAGTCCGGGATAGTCCATGAATTTGAAGTCGACCATCATCGCTTTCTGATCTTGCGCCATCTTCACTACGTCTTTCGGTGTCTTCTTATCTGCTGCCATTGTATCCTCCTGTCGGGAAATATTATGAGAGATCTTTGCTGTCTTCCGCTTGCTGGTTTTCTGGGACCGGCCCGCAACGGTCTTTTTCTTTGCCGCTTTTTTCTCTTTTTTTAGGGAAGCGCTTTTCCTGCCGGCCTGCTTCTTTCCCTTTTTTCTCATATGGCCGATTCGCCCCGTTCGCCCGTCCGAATGCGGATCACTTCCTCGACGGGAGTAACGAAGATTTTCCCGTCTCCGATTCTGCCGGTTTTCGCCGTTGTCTCGATTGTTTCGATGATCTTCGGCACAAGCTTGTCAGCTGCGATGATTTCCAGCTTGACCTTCGGCAAAAAATCCACGACGTACTCGGCGCCCCGGTACAGTTCCGTGTGGCCCTTTTGCCTGCCGAAACCCTTGACTTCGGTCACCGTGATTCCCTGAACGCCGATAGCATTGAGTGCGTCCTTTACCTCATCGAGTTTGAACGGTTTGATAACCGCCTCGATTTTTTTCATAAGCGTTCCTCCTGTCAGGCTTTTTTTTAAGCAATTTTAATGCTAACAATCAAGGTATGGAATTTCAAATGGTTGTCAGATGAGAACAGGCAGGCATCTGTATAAAAAATGGGCATACGCCTAATAAATAGGCAGCATTAGTGTCTCACTCGTTCATTCTTGCGGCTTTTTTCCTCACGTTCTATTCGTTCGCCTTCCTGGAGAAACTTCGAGCTTATCTCTTTCTGAATATCGCCTTTGAGCTGGCTCATTGAAGTGGAATCACCTTTATTAAACTCAATCATTTTGGCGGCAACATCACGATACCGCGGATTTACCTTCTGCACTGCTTGAAATTCGCGCATTGCATCGGTGAGTTTCCCGGCGCCCTGGTAGGCAAGCCCCAGGTCATACCGCATCTCGACGCGGCTCTTGTCATCTTCCCCCATGCCTTCCGAATACGTGAGCGCGTATTCGAGTTCTCGGATAGCGCTTACATAATCGCCTTTTTCCATATAACAGAGACCCAGCATGTGCCGGCTGACCATGAATTTCTGTTCCCCCTGCGGGGTGAGGCTGAATTCCTCGATTGCATCGTCAAGCAGACCCATCTCCCGGTAGGCGACGCCGAGGTTGTAATGGGTGTGGGATTCCTCCTTGGTGGACTGCTGTTCCACGCCGCGCTTGAACTCCTCGAATATTTCATCGAGGCTCTGTTCCTCGGCTGGGGCGGCCTGGTTCTCGGGCACGGCAACCGTGCTCAATTCATCCCTCAGCTCCGAAGCGAGATCGAAGAAGTCGTCGGCAGGAACCTGCGAAGCGGCCGACTGCCGGGAGGTCTCCTTTTTAAGCACTTCGCCGAGATCGAAGAACTCCTCTTCCTGCGGGGGGATAGGCGTCTTTGCAACGGCGCTGCCCCTGTCCTGCGTCGGGGCGGTGTCTGCCTGCAGTATTCCCCCTGCACCCGGTTCCTCTGACGGCAGTTCTTCGACTTCGGCCTCTTCCAGCACTTCCGCACGCTGCCATTCAGGCGGTTCCGTCTTCGGCGGAGGAGGAATATACTCGACTTCGATCATCGGCTTTGATGCGGGCTTGGGCGGCTGGGGCTTCTTGATCCCCGCAATTTGGGTCATGAGGTTGCGTACCGCCTCTTCGTCCGACGCACTCAGCGGCAGCTCCCGTGCTCCGCTGTCAGTGGTAATTGCCTCCTCCAGGCTTTCAACCGCGTCGGCGAGCCGTGTGAATTCCCTCGTATCTTCCTCTTCACGGGAGATTTCCGACAGGCGGGTAATTGCGCGGGCGTCCGAAGGATTCATCTCGATGATGCGGGCATAATGCTTCTTTGCCTCGTCGAATAGCCCCTGCTGGTAATAAAATTCCGCTTCCGCCCAGATTTCATCGATATCCGGTGCTGCGGGTGTGCGCTGCGTGTACAGGGGCGCGCCTGCGGGAGGGGCCTCAGCCGGCAACTCAGCAGCGGAAGGTTCCTCCCCGAGCTCGGCAGTAAACGGCTGCTCTTCGGCAAACGCCTGCTCCTGTTCCGTACCAAACAGGGGTGCTTCGATGTTTTCGGAGTCCCCGTGCTGCCCGGTGTGAACGTCCTCCGTCAGCGGCGGCTGCGCGCTCTCCTCCAGGACCGGTGCTAGGTCGACGGGCTGCGGTTCTTCAAGTGCCGGTGTCGTATCAAAGGAATCGAACACGTTCATGTCCGTAGGCGCCGGTTCGTGGCCGGCCTGCGGAAATGCATCCGGGGTCAGTGCCTCGCCGGATGCCGGCGGTTCGAACGACTCCGGCGCCGCCGGAGCCGCCTGCGGACTGACACTGAGCCGTTCTGCGACCTCGCTGTTCGCTGGATCGATCTCCAATGCGGAGCGCAGCGTTTCGGCCGCCTCGTCTGTCCTGCCCTGGCCGGCATAGATGTCGGCCAGCGCAATCATGTGCTGGGCCGCTTTCTTCATCTGCCCCATGTCGCCGTACATGTGCTGCAGCTTGACGCGAACCGTGGCGCTGTGCGGATGTTTTTTCGCAAGGCCCTCCAGATGTTCAACTGCTTTGATGGCCAGACCGTATTTTATAAGAACATCCGCCTCCGTCAGGGCTTCCACGATGGCGGGGTCTTCCACGGGGGCTGCAGGTTTCTCAACGCGCGGTTCTTCAACCGGCGGCGCGGCACCTGCCGCACCTGCGTCAGGAATCTCAGGGAATGGTACTGCATCCGTTGATTCTGCAAGTTCGCTTAAAAATTCGGCTGGCGGCGCCTGCGCGGCCGGCTCCGCCGGGACCGGCTCCGGTTCGTCCACCGGGGGCGACTGCGCAGGGATTCCGGGAAAGATCTCCTGCAGAACAGCATCCTGCTCCGGTTCCTGGACAGCTTCCTGCGCCGGCATCTGCGGGACGGAATCCTGCACCGGCATCTGCGGGACGGAATCCTGCGCCGGCTCCTGCGGAGCAACTTCGGTCGACAGCCGCCGGAGAAGTTCCATCGCATCCGGCATGCCGGGATGAATTTCAAGCGCGCGGTCGAGCGCATCTTTCGCGCCGTCACGGTTGCCCTCGTCGCACATGATTTCCGCGGCCCGCAGGAAGGATTTTGCCGCATCCTCGTCCCACCGGATGGAAATGTAAAATTCTGCGAGCTTGAGGCGGCCGGCCGGCACATGGGGACACGCAGTTATGAATTTTTTGAGATACCCCTCGGCGCTTTCCGGGTCCTCGCGTTCCATGCTCGTTGCGGACAGCGCTGATGCTGCAGTAAGTGCACGGTCATAATCTTTTCTCGCCAGATAGATCTCATAGAGCTTTTCCTGAAGATCCGTTCTCCCGGGGTCGTCAGCGAGCGCTTTTCTGAGCACGTGCTCCGCATCCTGGTCCTTCCCCGCACGGGTCAGGGCATCCGTGTAGGTGTTCAGGAGTTCCCGGTCGGCGGGATCCGTCTCGTAAACCGGTTTCAACGCCTTGCACGCTTCGCTGAATTTGCCTTCTTTAAGGTACAGAATGCCTGCCTTGTAATACACCTGCTTGTTGTTGGGATCGAAGGCGAGGACCTTTTCGAAGAGCTGCCGTGCGTCCGTCAGCGCCTCTTTTTCGATATGGACGTCCGCGGCGCTCAGATACGCGGCCGCAGCTTCTGCTTTCATTCCCTGCTTCGCATACATGTCCGCGAGTTTGATGCGAAACGCTATGTTTGCGGGGTTCAGGTCGGCCATCTTCTGATATACGCTGAGGGCCTTGACCGTGTCTTTCTTCTGCGTATACAGGTCGGCTACATGCTTGTAGTTCTCGAGGGCGTTGCCGGTCAGCCCTTTTTCCGCATGCATGTCGCCCAGGGCGAGATGGACCTCGATCTGGTTGTTGTCGATGTTCAGGACTTTCTTATAGAGGGCGATTGCTTTTGAGGTGAACCCGTCCTGGGCAAGGATGTCGGCTGCGTGGCGGTAGGCGTCGACGGCTTCGGGTTTCGAGTTTTTCTTGAGGCACAGATCGCCGATGGTATTGTACAGGTTTGCGTCGTGCGGCGATTCCTTGAGGAGCCTCTTCCATTCGGCAATCGCCTTGTCGTACTGGCCCTTTGCAGCGTATTTCTGGGCCTCTTTCGCGACGGTATTTTTGTCGATTGCCATGAACTAAAAATACCATAAAGCTCTTGCGAGTGTCAACATGAACGTCGCCCTCGCGAAGCCTGCAATTTCGCCATGCACCGTTGTTTTTCAATGCGATATTCGCCTTGATTTTGACGGGGAATCGTGTTAAATAAGGAATGCCATGGCAATCAGAACGATTTGTACCTATCCCGATCCCGTGCTGAAAAACAAGACGGCGCGGGTCGAACATATTGATGCTTCCCTCAACCGGTTGATCGAGGACATGATCGAGACGATGCGGGCTGCTCCGGGCGTCGGCCTGGCAGCCAATCAGGTGGGAGTTCCCCTTCAGCTTGCGGTGATCGATGTGAGCGGGCGCGAAGAGGGGGAAAAGCATCCGCTCATCGTCATCATCAATCCTGAGATCATTTCTCAGGAAGGGTCCGTCGTCGAGGAAGAGGGCTGCCTGAGCATCCCCGACTATTCGGAAAAAGTGAAGCGCTCGGCGCTGGTCAAGGTGCGGGCCCAGGACCGCACAGGCAGGCAGTTTGAGATTGAGGCGGAAGGGCTCCTGGCCAAGGCGCTGCAGCATGAAATCGATCACCTGAACGGCATTCTGTTCGTGGACCGTTTGAGTCCGCTCAAGAAAAGCATATTCAAACGGAAGCTCAGGAAGGCGGCGGGCTAGATCACCTGCCGTTGTTCGCAGCGCACGGGGCGGCGTACCATGCAGGAGCGGCCGGGATGCCGTGGTTTGCCGTTCCTTGAAGGCGACTGGTTGTTTTTTCCATAATCCTCGGGCCCGGGCGGGATTTTCGGTGACGAGCAGAAACCTCGTGCATCTGTGCCCCTGGGACCTCAACAGCCGAGCAGTTTTCCCGTGGCCCCGCCTGAAGCGTTTTACCATTATTCGTTGATGGAACGGTGCGATGAAGCTCGTGTATATGGGCACGCCTCAGTTCGCCGTGAAGCCCCTGCAGATGCTCGCGGCGGGCCACGAAATCGTCGGGGTCGTTACGCGGATCGACAAGCCCTCAGGCAGGGGCCGCGTGCTTGCCGCGCCTCCTGTTAAGCAGGCGGCGCAGGACAGGGGTCTAAGCGTATTTCAGCCGCGGCGCGTGCGCGATCCGGCATTCATCGCACAGCTGAGGCAACTGGCGGCCGACGTAATCGTGGTTGCTGCATACGGCCAGATCCTGCCCGAGGAGATTTTGCGGCTTCCGAGGTTCGGCTGCGTCAACATTCATGCGTCGCTTCTGCCGCGCTGCCGCGGGGCGGCGCCCGTCAACTGGGCGATCATCCGCGGCGATACGGAGACGGGCATTACCATCATGCAGATGGACGCGGGCATGGACACGGGTGCAATCTTCCTGCAGGAGCGCATTGCCATTGAGCCGAAGGACACGGCGGGTTCGCTCACGGAAAAGCTCTCGATGCTCGGCGCGGAGATGATCGTCCGGGCGCTGCCGCTTATCGCTGCGGGGAGCCTCACGCCGGTAGCACAGGATAATGCACAGGCCACGCTGGCGCCGATCCTCAAAAAGGAAGACGGCCTGATTGACTGGACGCTCCCGGCGGGGGAGATCGCGAACCGTGTCCGCGGCCTCTCTCCCTGGCCGGGTGCATTCACGTATCTCGACGATACCCTGATCAAAATCAGAGAAGCCGAAGCAGCGGCGGGAAACGCCGCGCCGGGCGCCCTTGCAGCTGAAACGTCGTCATCGCTCGTTGCCGGAACGGGTGCGGGGCTGCTTCGCATAGCGATGCTGCAGGCCGAGGGCAAGAAGCCGGTGACGTCCGCAGAATTTCTTCGCGGACACCGCGGGGTGGCGGGAAAGCGATTCTCCGCCGCGCGCTCCTGACGCTGAACGCGGCGCACTGTACTGTGGTCTGTTGGTGCCATGTCCGAGCATAAAAAAAGAATTTTCATCGGTCTCATCGTCTTCACGGTCCTGCTCATCACCGGGGGGATGGTGGCGCTCTACCTGATCCCGTATATCGGTCTCAGGAACATCCACCGCCTGGCGCCCGACGTCGTCGGCATCCTGATGGGAACGGTGATCAGCGTCCTGATCCTGTGGGTGGGGCTGCTCATGCTGACCCTGATCCGGGGCAGGGAGGTTTTTTTTGCTGCGCGCCTCCGGGGAATCGTGATCGAAGTGCTCTTCCCGATCATGATCGTCGTGGGCAGATTTCTCGGCATTTCGAAGGAAAAGATCCAGCAGTCGTTCGTAGAAGTGAACAACCAGCTCGTCAAGGCGAAATGCAGCGAACACAAGCCGCAGCGGATTCTCCTGCTCATGCCCCACTGCCTCCAGTTCAATGACTGCGCGATCAAAATCACGAGCGACGCCTACAAGTGCCAGGCGTGCGGCAAATGCAAGATCAAGGATCTCGTAACGCTTGCACAAAAGCATCAGGTCCACCTCTCCGTGGCCACCGGCGGAACGCTGGCCCGGCGCAGAGTGGCGGAGGCGAGGCCCGACGCCATCATAGCCGTGGCATGCGAACGCGATCTCACGAGCGGCATTCAGGACGCGTACCCCCTGCCCGTGATCGGCATCCTGAACGACCGCCCCTTCGGTCCCTGTTTCAACACAAGCGTCGACATATCCAAAGTGGCGGAAGCCCTCGAATTCCTGGCGAGCGGTCGCTGTGAACTCCGCAACGCATAGCGATACTCCCCGGGGAAGGGCGCTGGTGATCCTGCGCCGCGCCGAGGAGGGCGTGTTTGCGGACGCCCTGCTCGACGAGGCGAGGGCCGTGTTTGATGCACGGGACAGCGCTTTGCTGCTCGAACTCGTGTACGGCGTGCTCCGGAACCGGACCCTGCTCGACTCCTGGCTCAATCAGCTCTCCGCCCGCCCGCTCGACCGCACCGATGCCTGGACGAGGAACATCCTGCGGCTCGGCGCCTACCAGCTTCTGTTCCTGGACCGCATTCCCCCGAGTGCGGCCGTGAACACGGCCGTGGAACTGGCGAAGACACGGGGCAGGAAGCAGGGCTACATCAACGGCCTGCTGCGCAATCTCGACCGGAAACGGAGCGAACTCGCGAAGCCCGGACAGGACGATCCGGTCCGGCGGCTGTCCGTGCTTTTTTCGCATCCAGCATGGCTCGTTCGGCGATGGGTCGCGCGGTACGGCGTCGATGCAGCGGAGAAGATCCTTGCAAAAAACAATGAGCCCGCGCCGCTGGTAATCCGGGCCAACCGGCTCAGAACCTCGCGCGAGCGGCTCAGATCCGCTCTCCGGGCGGAGGGAGTCGAGTCGCGGGAAACGGCGTATGCGCCCGACGGCCTGGAGCTCGGTCCCTGCGGGAGAATGCGCGCCCTCGCTGCGTATCAGGAGGGACTGTTCATGGTCCAGGACGAGGCCGCCCAGCTCATCAGCCTGATGCTTGCCCCCGCGCCCGGGGCCGCTGTGCTGGACGCCTGCGCCGCTCCGGGCGGCAAGGCAACGCATATCGCGGAATTGATGTCGAACCGGGGAGCGGTCACGGCACTCGAAAACGATCCCGTGCGGATCGGGAAAATCAGCGAGAACAGCAGCAGGCTCGGGACGACGATTGTTGCACCGGTTCCGGGAGATGCGCGGGCGTATCAGGGAGGCCCCTTCGACCACCTGTTGATCGATGCTCCCTGCACGGGGCTCGGCGTTTTGAGGCGGCATCCAGACGGCAGGTGGAGCAGGAACGAGGAGCATATCCGTGAACGGGCAGCCGTGCAGAGGGCGATTTTGGCTCATTGCGCGGGCCTGCTGCAGCCGGGCGGGTCGCTCGTGTATGCGACGTGCACTACGGAGCCCGAGGAAAACGAGGAAATCATTGATGCCTTTCTCGAAGGGCAGGGAGCGAATTTTCGCATCGATGATCCCCGGCCGTACCTCCCCGAGAAAGCGTCAGAATTTGTCGACACCAGGGGTTTTCTCCGGACACACAGGAATAACAACGGCATGGACGGGTTCTTCGGAGCCCGGCTGCTCAAAAAGGGATGATCCCGGAGCTGGTTTGCTTGTGAGGAACGACGAGGGCCACGCCCGATAGAAGCGGATACAACCCGCACCACAGCCGGTCGAGCCACGCAAAAATCGGCTGTTTCAGAGGTTATTGCTCTTGCATCTTTACGCAGCTATGGTAAAATAATCCTTCTTATGAACCGGTTTCTGAAAGGTTTCGGCATCTTCCTCGCCCTTGTCTGTATCGGAGTCCTCAGCGCCCTGGCAGTCATCGGACTTCTTTTGCGGGAGGATGAAGTGCGCGTACCCGATCTCGCCGGTCAGGATATCGTGAACGTCATCGAGCTGGTAAGGCAGCAGGGGCTCGAACTCAAGGTAGACCGCAGGGAGCCGCACCCGACGCTTGCGCGGGACACGGTGATCTCGCAGGCGCCTCCTGCAGGCAGTACGATCAAAAAGGGGCGCATGCTTCGCGTCGTGGTGAGCCAGGGACCGAGCGACCTGCTGGCACCGAAGATCGTGGGGGACAATTTCCGCAAGGCTGATATCACCATCCGTCAGGCGGGATTTCTGCCCGGGGAATCGGCGCGGGTTGCCTCAGACACGGTGGAGCGCGATGCGGTCATTGCCCAGTGTCCAGAAGCCGGCAGCCCGCTTGAAAAGGGCGGGACCATCGACATGCTGGTAAGCGCCGGGAAAAGAACGGATCGGCTGATCATGCCGCAGCTCGTGGGCAAGCGGCCGGAGGACGCACTCAGGCTCGTGGACCGCATGGAATTGCAGCACCGCGTGATCGTACGGCAGGGCGGCGGCAAACCCGCGGCGGAAGCGCGGGCCGTGCTGGCGCAGAAGCCGGCGGCGGGGTATCCCGTAGCACCGGATGCAACCGTGGATATCATAGTGAACAAGTAGAGGAGCACCATGAAGCGGACAATCAAGATCGCCCCCTCGATCCTTTCCGCGGATTTTTCTCGCCTGGGCGAGGAGATCAGGGCTGTTGAGGCGGCTGGCGCGGACCTCATTCACGTGGACGTAATGGACGGCCATTTCGTGCCGAACATCACGATCGGTCCGCTCATCGTGGAAGCCGCAAAGCGGTCCACGAAGCTTCCCCTCGACGTGCATCTCATGATCACGAATCCGGAGCTGTACATCGCCGACTTCGCACGGGCGGGTGCGGACTACCTTACCGTGCACGTGGAGACGGCGTTCCACCTCAACCGGCTCGTGCAGTCCATCAGGGAGCACCGCGGTGTGAAGGCCGCCGTGTCGCTCAACCCCGCGACGTCACTCGCAGACCTCGATTATATCCTGCCGGACGTGGACATGGTGCTGATCATGTCCGTGAACCCGGGATTCGGGGGACAGGCGTTCATCCCCTCGGCCCTGGACAAGATCAGGGCGCTGCGCAAACGGATCGACGGTCTCGGCCTCAGGACCGAGATCGAAGTGGACGGCGGCGTGAAGCCGGACAATGCCGCGTCCGTCGTCGACGCAGGGGCGGACATCCTCGTTGCCGGCTCCGCGGTCTTCGGCGCAAAGGATTATGCAGCAGCAATCAAGGCAATACGGGGAAGTTAAGAATACATTTGCAGTCCAAGAACCAGCATTCAATTTTCTTGAAACGTGAATTCGATGTATCCGGGAGTTTCTCATGACCATCAAAAGGCAGTCCGTCAAAATCCCCTTCGAGCTGAAAAATGTGAAGGAGGCAATGCTGTACCGGGACATGTTCCCCTATACGAAAGTACCCCGGGTCATGCTCGAAGACCGCATGATTCAAACGAACATCCCCGAGAAAATCTGGATCACGGACACGACCTTTCGCGACGGACAGCAGTCGCGGCCGCCGTATACGCCCGAGCAGATCGTGACCATCTTTGACTTCCTGCACCGCATGAGCGGACCGAACGGCGTGATCCGGCAGTCTGAATTCTTCCTCTATTCGGACAAGGACCGCGAGGCCGTGCGGCTCTGCCGGGAACGCGACTACCGGTTCCCCGAGATAACGGGCTGGATCAGGGCGAACAAGAACGACTTCAAACTCGTGAAGGAGATGGAACTCAAGGAGACAGGCATCCTCACGTCGTGCTCCGACTACCACATTTTCCTGAAGCTAAACAGCACCAGGAAGGAAGCCATCAACCAATATCTCGCCATTGTGTTGACCGCGCTTGAGCAGGGCATCATCCCGCGCTGCCATCTGGAGGACATCACGCGCGCGGACTTCTACGGTTTCGTGATTCCTTTTGCCCAGGAGCTGATGAAGCTGTCGGAAGAAGCGAAAATCCCGATCAAGATCCGGGCGTGCGACACGATGGGATACGGATTTCCGTTTCCGGGCACGTCGCTCCCGCGCGGGGTGCCCGAGATCTTCTATGCTCTGATCCACGACGGCGGCGTGCCCTCAGAACAGCTCGAATGGCACGGGCACAACGACTTCCACAAGGTGCTCGTGAACGGCGTCGCCGCCTGGATGTACGGGTGCTCGTCCGTGAACGGCGCGCTCCTGGGTTTCGGCGAGCGCACCGGCAATACCCCCGTCGAAGCGCTTCTGATCGACTACATCAGCCTGACGGGCGACGATGAGGGCATCGACACCTCGGCGATCACGGAGATGGCCGAGTACTTCCAACGGGAGCTCGGCTTTGCCATTCCGCACAACTACCCCTTCGTAGGCAACGAGTTCAACTCCACGAGCGCGGGCATTCATGCGGACGGCATGATGAAGAACGAGGAGATCTACAATATTTTCGATACCACGCGGATCCTGAACCGCCCCATGGGCGTGATTATCACGGACAAGTCGGGCGTGGCAGGCATCGCGCAATGGGCCAACGGAAGCCTGCGGCCCGACGCGGACCGCAAGATCGACAAACGCCATCCGGGCATTGTGAAGATGCACAAGTGGGTCATGGAACAGTATGAACAGGGCCGCACCACGAGCATTTCGAACGAGGAACTCCTGGACAAGGCCAAGAAGTACCTGCCCGAGTACTTCGTGTCCGATCTCGACATCCTGAAGAAGAAAGCGGCCGAGGTCGCGCGCCACATTGTCGAGAAATTCGTTGACCGTGCTGAGATCAAATCCATGGATCCGGCAAAGCAGGAGCCGGTCATGGAGAAACTTCAGCGCGAGGACCCCTACATCCAGTTCGCCTATGTGGTGAACGCAGAAGGCAAAAAGATCACGAAGAACATCACCGATATCGCGGACAAGGCAAAGTACGAGACCGCGGGTCTGGGCGACAATTTTTCGGACCGGCCGTGGTTCATCAACCCCATGAAAGACGGCAAAAGCTTCGTCTCGGACTTCTATACATCGAAGATCACCGGCGCGCTCTGCATCACTGTTTCCGCACCCATCGCCAATGAGTCGGGCGAGGTTGTCGGCGTGTTCGGCGTGGACATCAGGTTCGAGGATCTCGTGAGGGCGGAATAGAAGCATGAGATCGAAATGCCGCCCGACGATGTCGTTTCATTCACAAGAAGGCAACGAGCGGGGGTTTCCCCCCGTTGCGGAGTCTCCAGTCGCTTCCCTTGTCGCGGCACATGAGAAGTAGTCCGGACAAGAGCAAACAAGGGCTCCCCGGGCCGCCAGGGATGTTTCCGCTGGCGGTTTTTTGCTCTTGAGGAGGTACGGAACATGCTCGGCAAAATAACCGAGCGCCTTTTCGTTGCAGTGCTGCTCTCGATGATGGCTGCAGGTTGTACAGGGGGCGGCGTTTCGCTTACGGAAATACGACTCGAATCCATCGCTATCCAGCCTGCAGACCCGTCAGTTGCAGTAAATATCAACAAACAATTCACCGCAACAGGAAGCTATTCGGACGCATCGACGCAGAACCTGACCGCCATGGTCACGTGGAGTTCATCGAACACGGGCGTGGCCACGATCAGCAACAGCGCCACCTCCAGAGGCCTGGCAACGGCAGTGTCCGCAGGCACTACGACGATCACTGCTGCTGCGGGAAGTCTATCGGCATCCACCGTCCTCACCGTGACCAGCGCGTTTTCGCATCCCACGGTCGGCGCGATCCGGTGGGACGGATGGCTCGGGGAAGGGGATTCCGTGGGCAAACAGCTCGACAAGGACCTGAGCCCGAACCACTGGCACTACCGGGTCCCGTTCTATGCAACCGAGGTGAGCGCGAACCAGGTCATCATCAACGCATCGACGCAGGACATCATCGATCAGGAAATCGCCTATGCCAAGAACGCGGGCATAAACTACTTCGCCTATGTCCTGTATCTCGATGACAGTCTGGGAACAGCCTTGAATCTTCATCTGAGCAGCACGCATAAAAACGATGTGAATTACTGCTTCATCTTCGATGA
>Ga0187786_10000363_pt1 | contig 13575 bp, 10 predicted proteins | sample 0815_BV2_10_20_M_FD_132449 | JGI IMG/M metagenome (GOLD analysis project Ga0187786, IMG submission 132449) | Tropical peat soil microbial communities from peatlands in Department of Meta, Colombia - 0815_BV2_10_20_MG | ecosystem: Environmental > Terrestrial > Soil > Wetlands > Peat | place...
CTTTTCCTGGCTGCAGCCAAGGCGCGCGCCATGACCGACTATATTGACAGTCTGGCGGAAAGAGGCATTGCAGTCAGGAGCGTTACCTTCGACATGTCGTGCCTTGCCACACTTTGCAGTTTTATAACGGGTCGGGCTTCATTCATATTTGCAGAGATTGACAAGATCGGCATCAAGTGCGGAAGGGTCGAAAATGGAATATTCAAGTCTTCCGGGACGCAGGATTTCAAGTGTGACGACGAGGTCCTGATGGCGGTCATCGTCGAAGACTTCATGATTGAACAGATGGCATCGATGGAACAGTCCGGCGAGACAATGCCCCTGATTTTCTTTTTCAGGAGAGATACCGATACCCTGGCCGAGGCTCTGAAGACCAGAGGCAAGATCTCTTATGAAACACTGGACGGCATGGAGCAGAAAATAGCCGGGGTATCCGGAATCGATAAGGCGAGAGATGTCCTGGTCGGCGGAATGCTTGAAATCCTCTGGCAAAAGGCGCAGAAATATAACCTCCTGTCCAAGGGAGTCCGGCAGGGTGAAAAAAAGCCGTTTTCCCTGACGATACTACTTGCAATAGTGATGATTGCATGTCTTGCGGCATATGTGCTTGTCCCGCTTGAGACCGAAAGCGAAAGACTGGCTGAAATCGACAAGCAGATAAGCGCTAGGAAGGCCGAAGTGCAAAGCGTCGAAAAAATAAAGGGCGAGATAGAGTCGATCAACAAGAGGTCGCTGCTTATAAACCAGTTCAGGCACGAAAAGCCACTTTATATAGACCTGCTGAAAGAGATGACGGCCATAATCCCGAAAAATACATGGCTGACAAGGGTCAGGATAGCGGGCACTCAGGCAAATATTGAAGGCTACGCACCTTCGGCGACATCGCTGGTACAGATACTGGAGGGTTCCAAATATTTCGAAAAGGTCGAATTCTCATCACCTACATTCAGGGATGCGCGCATGAATATGGATCGTTTCCAGATCAAGATGGATCTCCGTGGAGTTAAGACCGAGGAGGCCGCGAATGAAAAAAAATAATAGGCTCCTTCTGATAGGCTTACCGTTAGCGGTCCTTCTACTCGTTCTGGTTTTATACAAATATGTATATGTCGGCGCCATGACTGAAATTGCCTCTTTGCGCGAACAGCAGGACGCAAAAATGGCGACGCTCAAGAAATATGTAAATCTTATTGCAGAAAAGCCCGAGCTCGAAAAGCAGCTGGCGGCGTTGAGAGAACAGGCCAAAGCCCAGGACGTGAAATTGATAAGCGGTGAGCCCGCATCTCTCGCGTCTGCCAACCTGCAGGGACTGGTCAAGGGGGTTGTTACCGGAAGGAATGGTACTATTACCAGTGAACGGATCGGCAAGACCGAGGACTTTGAGAAGGCTGCGGCGTCTGCGCAGGCGGGCGCCTCTGCAACTGCAAAACCGACGTCCGACAAAAAGACGGCCAGGCCAGCAGGACCAAAATTGCAGGTGCTGAGCGTGAGCATAGACAGCACTATCCCCGATACGTCGGCCCTGAGCGATATCCTGTATTCCCTGGAAACCAGTACGCCGTATATAGTTATGAAAGAGCTGGATGTGCGTGTCAGGAATTTCAGAGATCCGAGAGATCTAATGGTGAGAATGGACGCTATGGGGCTTTACGAGGGCAGATAACTTGAGTTTAAACTCGATCCTGAAGCAGCTTACAGTCCTTAATTGCATCTTGCTTGCGGGCATATTGGCATTCGCGTATTTTGCCCTTGCCCCGGTTTTTATTGTCGATGTAAAGGTGCCGTCGCCCTCGATTTCGACCACCGGTTCTGCAGCCCAGAAAAATGACCAGACTGCGGAACAGCAGGCTGCGGTCCCGCCGATGCAGGAATACGCATTGCTTGCTGAAAAGAACCTTTTCCATCCCGAAAGGATCGTCCCTCCGCTTAAGAAGGAAGATGCTGTACCGAAGCCGGAGTTTGTCTTGTATGGAACATTAATTGTAGATAATGTACGTATCGCATATCTTAGCGATAAGAAAGCGCCTCGTTCAACGCCGGGCCGCGGAACGAGGCAGACCGGGCTGAAACTCGGAGAGACCATGAGCGGTTATACGCTTAAGGAGGTATCGCCCAACGGCGCTGTGATGGTTAGAGGCGACGACCGGATAGACCTTAAGGTTATCTCACCGGAAAGCAGGAAGGAGAAAAGGGCGGAAGATGCGGGAATTATGCCTGGGTCACCTGCGCCCGGCGTTCAGCCTGCGATGCCTACTCCTGCTATGTCTTCCCCTGCTGTGCCCCGTGCAGCGCAACCTTCGCCTATGTCTCCTTCTCCAACTGCAGGCCAGACTACAACGATGCAGCCGCCGTCTCCGTCTACCGTACCGCCTGCAGCAGGCATCAGGACCCGCCGCCCCATGGGCCGCTGATGAAAAGGATTGTAGTTACCGGCGGCGCTGGATTTATAGGTTCCAACCTGCTGAATCTGCTTGTGCCGCGAAACCCTGACTGCCTTTTCATAAACCTTGATGTCCTTACCTACGCCGCCAATCTTCAGAGTTTGACGGAGATTGCAGGATGCCGGAATTATATTTTCGAAAAGGGCGACATATCTGAAGCATCAGAGGTCGAAGCGATATTTTCGAAATATGAGCCGGACGGGGTCATCCATCTTGCTGCCGAGAGCCATGTCGACAGGAGCATCGCAGATCCGTCAGCCTTTATCCAAACGAACATAACAGGCACGTTCAATCTTCTTGAGGCCTGCAGGCAACGCTGGAAAAGCGGGGGAGAGCATCTCTTTCATCATGTGAGCACAGACGAGGTGTACGGCTCGCTCGGAGATAAGGGCCTGTTTACGGAAGAGACGAAATACGACCCGAGCAGCCCGTATTCTGCGTCCAAGGCTTCCAGCGACCATCTGGTGAAGGCATATCACAAGACTTACTGGCTGCCGGTCAAGATCACGAATTGCTCCAACAACTACGGGCCGCGCCAGTTCCCTGAAAAGCTGATACCGCTGATGATCCTGAACGCGCTTGAAGGCAAGCCCCTGCCGGTTTACGGAAAGGGCGCCAATGTGCGCGACTGGCTTTTTGTCGAAGACCATTGCGAGGCCATATGGCTTGTTTTTGAGCGGGGAAAAGTCGGCGAGACATACAATATCGGCGGCAGCAGCGAAAGACGCAATATAGAGGTTGTACGGGAAATCTGCAAGCTCATGTCCGAAGAAACGGGAAGGCCTCTCTCTCACTTTGAAGATCTTGTCACATATGTCGCCGACCGTCCGGGCCATGATCTCAGATATGCTATCGACGCGTCGAAACTGCAGCACGAACTCGGCTGGCGACCGACTGAAACCTTTGAAACCGGACTGAGAAGGACTGTACTCTGGTACCTCCGGAACAGGGATTGGATAGAGAATATCAGGACCGGTGAATACCGCAACTGGATAGCAAAGAACTACGGTTCCAGATCTGCAGTCGCCGATAAACCCTGATCGCTCAAAGTGTTGCAGGACAAGGTTTCAGGACTGCTTCGTTGACATTGTCAGGATTGTTCCGGTATTGTAGATACCAGCGGGGTGGAGCAGTCCGGTAGCTCGTCGGGCTCATAACCCGAAGGTCACAGGTTCAAATCCTGTCCCCGCCACCAAAGATTCTGATGCAAGGCTGGAGGACTCAACCGTCCTGCAGCTTTTTTTATGCCCTGGATTTTTATCAATTGAGATAGGCTGCAGGGCATGAGTTTTTTCCATAATACCTGTCCCGATTTATTGGCGTTCGTCCATCACATGTTATAATGAGCGGTCATGGAGATTGTACTGGCAACCAGAAACAAAAAGAAGGTTGCAGAAATCCAAAGGATTCTTGATGGCCTTGATGTCCGGATTTTGACCCTGGACGACTTTCCCGAATGCCCGGAGGTTGTCGAAGATGCCGGGACATTCGAGGGCAACGCCTTAAAAAAAGCCGTGGCGATAGCTCGCTGGACCGGCAGGATTGCTGTTTCCGACGATTCGGGGCTTGAAGTTTATGCTCTCGGAGGCGCGCCCGGCGTAATGTCCGCCAGGTATGCCGGTCCGCTGGCCGACGACCGCGCCAACAACGAAAAATTGCTAAATGACATGCGTAATATCGCATATGAATTCAGGGGTGCACGATTTATATGCATCATTGCCATCGCTTTCCCTGACGGGAAAACTGAGACATTTCAAGGGATTGTAGAAGGGCATATCGAAAAAAAAGCTGCTGGAACAATGGGATTTGGGTATGATCCGCTTTTTTGCCCGAGCGGGTTTGAGCGGACTTTTGCAGAGATGACTCCTGATGAGAAGGACGCAATAAGCCACAGGAAAGCTGCGCTGGAAAGGCTTAAGAGATACCTAAATGAGCTGTCTTTCTAATTACTTTTGTATATTATAAGTAATTTTAATCTAATCATTATTATTTTAAAATTGATTTTCAATTTTCCCACTGTTTAAGGTATATACCGCAACGCCATCCTTATAAAAATGGAGGTTTCTATAATGAGAATAGTTCTTCTCGGTGCTCCCGGAGCCGGCAAAGGTACTCAGGCAAAGAAATTGGTCGAAAAATATGGCATCCCCCAGGTCTCTACCGGAGATTTATTGAGGGCAGCAGTTGCAGCAGGGACGCCTCTCGGCAAGGAAGCAAAGGCCGTTATGGACAGGGGCGAGCTCGTTCCCGACAGCATAGTGCTCGGCATGATGGAAGAGCGTATGAAACAGGACGACATGAAGAAAGGCTACATCCTTGACGGATTTCCGAGGAATACAAAACAGGCGGAAGCTCTCGACGCTATGCTCGCCAAGCTCAATATGCCGCTTACAGCTGCGTTGAGCGTTGATGTTCCCTTCGAAGACCTCATGAAGAGGCTTACCGGCAGAAGGACTTGCAAGTCCTGCGGCCAGATGTACAATGTTTATTTCTCGCCTTCAAAGGCTGAAGGCAAATGCGACAAGTGCAGCGCAGATCTCTTCCAGAGAGATGACGACAAGGAAGATACAATCAAGAAGCGCCTTGAGGTCTACAACGCCTCTACCGCACCTCTTATCGACTATTACAAGGGCAAGGGTATTCTGAAGTCAGTTGCCGGCACAGGCAGTATTGACGGCATATTCGGCCAGGTCTGCAGCGTGCTGGGGCTCAAATAATTTCGGTATTTCAAGCTTTGTCTTGAAGATATACAAAACGAATTAAACAGGAGGAAGAAAATGATTAAGCCACACGGTTCAGACCAACTGAACCCACTATTTGTGTATGACCCGGCTGAAAACGAAGCCCTTCAGAAGAAAGCCGAGAAGATGGCTTCTGTTGTCGTAAGCTCAGCCGCCGCAGCCAATGCCGTCATGTTGGGCGGAGGTTATTTTAACCCGTTGACGGGCTATATGAACAAGGCCGATGCTCTCTCAGTTGCCAATAGCATGAAGATGACATCCGGTCTGTTCTGGCCTGTGCCTGTTCTGAACCTGCTCCAGTCGGCTAACGGCATCAAGGCCGGTGATACCATAGCCCTCAAGGACCCGAACAGGGAAGGTAATCCGATACTTGCGGTTATGGATGTGAAGGCTGTTGAAGAGTTCAGCGATGCAGAAATCGAGCTGATCTCTGAAAAAGTCTATCGTCCGAACCATAAGGAAGCGCATCCCGGCGTCGATACATTCAAGGCCCAGGGTAAAGTCATTCTTTCCGGTCCGATCAAGGTCTTGAACTTCTCATACTTCCAGGATGAATTCCCCGACACCTTCCGTACGGCGGTCGAAATCCGCAACGAAATCGCCGAGCGCGGCTGGAAGAAGGTCGTTGCCTTCCAGACTCGCAACCCTATGCATCTGGCCCACGAAGAACTTTGTCATATGGCAATGGATCGTTTAGGTTGTGACGGCCTGGTTATCCATATGCTGCTCGGCAAACTGAAGAAGGGAGATATCCCCGCACCCGTCCGCGATGCGGCGATCCGCAAGATGGTCGAGCTGTACTTCGCCAAGAACAGCGCGATGGTTACCGGATACGGTTTTGACATGCTTTATGCCGGTCCGAAAGAGGCTGTGCTTCACGCTGTATTCCGCCAGAACATGGGTGCAACCCACTTCATAGTCGGTCGCGACCATGCCGGTGTCGGAGACCACTACGGTGCCTTTGATGCGCAGACCATATTTGATAAAGAAGTGCCGGCAGACGCGCTTAAGATCGAGATCTTCAAGGCAGACCATACCGCCTACTCGAAGAAACTGGGGAAGGTTGTTATGATGTGTGAGGCTCCTGATCATGTGAAAGAGGATTTCGTCCTGCTTTCAGGTACGAAGGTCCGTGAAATGTTAGGTCAGGGTATTGAACCGCCCAAGGAATTCTCACGCCCTGAAGTGGCCCAGATCCTGATTAAATATTATCAGAGTCTTCCAAAATAAAATTAAGGTTGAGACTAAGATCAAGCTTCACAAATACGCAGGAGGTGAGAAGAAATAGTATTACGGTAGCAAGGCTATAAGGGAGGCAGCCTTTGGCTGCTTCCCGTGGCTTTCCTGAAAGGAGGTGTCCGGAAAGTTACTTTTTAGTAAGGGTTCGGCGCCCAATCTGCAAAATGGGAAAAAATAACCACACAACATCACAAGGAGGTTTGCAACATGCCAAGTTTCGTTATCACTGAGAAGTGCGACGGCTGCAAGGCCCAGGACAAGACTGCCTGCCAGTACATCTGTCCGAACGACCTCATGGCCCTGAATAGGGACATCATGAAGGCCTACAATCAGGAACCCGAGCAGTGCTGGGAGTGCTACAACTGCGTTAAGATCTGCCCTCAGCAGGCAATCGAAGTCAGGGCCTATCAGGATTTCGCTCCGCTCGGCGGAAACGTCATCCCGATGAGAGGCACCGACTCCATCATGTGGACCGTTAAGTTCAGAAACGGCTCCCTGAAGAGATTCAAGTTCCCGATCAGGACCACCCCCGAAGGTTCCGTCGATCCCTATGCAGGGAAGCCCGAGCCGGATTTCTCAAAAATCAAGGCCTCCGGATTCTTTAACAATCCGGCTAGAACAGAATAAGGGAGGAATAGACGATGGAAAAAGAAACTTGTACGTTTTCATATTGTCAGAGACCCGAGATAATAGAGGTTGAAACCGATCTTCTCCTCATCGGCGGCGGTATGGCATGCTGCGGCTCTGCTTTCGAGGCAGCCCGCTGGGCGACCCCGAAGGGAATTAAGGTCACCATGGTTGACAAGGCTGCAACCGACAGAAGCGGCGCGGTTGCCATGGGTCTTTCGGCCATCAACACCTACCTCGGCGAGAACAAGTGCGCCGATTATGTTAAATACGTAAGAGCCGACTTGATGGGCATCGTCAGGGAAGACCTGATCTATGACCTCGGCAGGCACGTTGACGATTCCGTCCACCTCTTTGAAGAGTGGGGACTCCCGATCTGGAAGAAGGCCGATGACGGCTTCTCCCTCGACGGTTTCCAGGCAAGGGATGCCGGCAAGGCAATGCTGAAGGACGGCGGAACACCGGTCCGCTCCGGTAAGTGGCAGATCATGATCAACGGCGAATCCTACAAGGTCGTCGTAGCAGAAGCAGCAAAGGCAGCCCTCGAAGTAAACAGAAAGGCCACCGGCGTTGCACAGAACCACTATGAAAGAGTATTCATCGTTAAGCTCTACAAAGATGCCAATGACCCGAAGAGGGTTGCAGCAGCAGCCGGCTTCAGCGTAAGAGAAAACAAGATATACCTCTTCAAGGCAAAGGCAATGATCAACGCAGCAGGCGGCGCGGTCAACGTCTTCAGGCCGAGATCGGTTGCAGAAGGTCAGGGTCGCGCATGGTATCCTGTATGGAACTCAGGTTCCGGTTATGCCCTCGGCATGCAGGTCGGCGCAGAGATGACCCTTATGGAAAACAGGTTCGTACCGGCCCGCTTTAAAGACGGTTACGGCCCTGTCGGCGCATGGTTCCTTTTCTTCAAGGCGAAGGCAACCAACGCACTTGGCGAAGACTACTGCACAGGCGAGAACTTCGAAGAGACCAAGAAGCTCTACAGCCCCTATGCAGAGAAGATGGGCACCGCCATCAGAAACCACATGATGATGATGGACATGAAGAAAGGCAAAGGCCCGATCTGGATGAACACTCACCTTGCCATGGCAGAGCTCGCGACCAAGATGGATGCCAAGAGGATTAAGCACCTCGAAGCAGAAGCCTGGGAAGACTTCCTCGATATGGCCATCGGTCAGGCAGGCCTCTGGGCTTGCAAGAACGTCGAGCCGAACAAAGAGCCTTCCGAGATCATGCCGACCGAGCCGTATCTCCTCGGTTCCCATGCAGGTTGCGCAGGCTTCTGGTGCAGCGGACCTGGCGACGTTCCGGGAACACCGGCAGAGTGGAGCTGGGGCTACAACAGAATGTCCACCGTCAAGGGCCTCTTCATGGCCGGTGACGTTGTCGGCGCTTCCGGCCACAAGTTCTCCTCCGGCTCCCATGCTGAAGGCAGAATCGCTGCAAAGGCCGCTCTTGCACTGATCCTGGACGAGCCGAACTACAAACCCGCCGTATCCAAGACTGTAGATGAGATCGCAGGCGAGCTCTATCTGCCGTTTGAGGTTTACGAGAAATACAAAACTCTTTCGACGGATCCTTTCACCAACCCGAACTACATCAGGCCGAAGATGCTCCAGGCCAGACTGCAGAAGATCGCCGACGAATACTTTGGCGGAATCAGCACCTGGTACATGACATCCAAGACCATGCTTGATGAAGGTCTGAAGCTTCTCGAGATGCTCAAGGAAGATGCCAACAAGATGGCAGCCGCAAACCTCCACGAGCTGATGAGATGCTGGGAGAACTATCACAGAATTCTCTCCGTCGAGGCTCACGCAAGACACATTCTCTTCAGGGAAGAGTCCAGGTATCCTGGCTACTACTACAGAGGCGACTTCCTCGCCATCAACGACAAAGACTGGAAGTGCTTTGTCAACTCCAAATACGATGCAGACAACAACACATGGGAGCTCAAGAAGGTTCCCTATGTGGAGCTCTTTGCATAATTAAACCTGGGAGGGGCGAAAGCCCCTCCTCTAATTTTTCCATTAGTTCATAACGCAAGGAGCGTCGGCTATCTTTCAGCCGGCGTTTCGTGCCTTGCGAACTACCGGTCTGTTAACAGAGTCAAAGTCAATAAAGGAGGAAAAACGGCATGTCGGAGTCGAGTGAAAAAGCCAATCGCGTGCTGGTGATTGGCGGAGGATTCAGCGGTTTGACGGCTGCGGTCGAGGCGGCTGAAACGGGCGCCCAGGTGACCATCGTCGAAAAGAACCCGTATCTCGGCGGCAGGGTTGCACAGCTGAACAAATATTTCCCCAAGCTGTGTCCGCCCGCCTGCGGTCTTGAGATAAATTTCAGGCGTATAAGGGAAAGCGCGAACATTACTTTTTACACCATGGCGGAAGTGCAGGATGTAAAGGGAGGTCCGGGGAATTATGATGTAGCCATCAATGTGGCTCCCCGTTATGTCAACGATAACTGCGTGGCGTGCAACGCCTGCGCCGAGGCCTGTCCGGCGGAAAGAGAGAACGATTTCAATTTCGGCATGGACAAGATAAAGGCCGCTTACCTTCCGTACAGTCAGGCATTCCCCCAGAAATATGTCATAGATGACAAGCACTGCTCGGGCAATTGCGGCAAGGCCTGTCAGGAGGCCTGCAAATACGATGCAATCGACATGACGATGAAGGCCGAGACGCTCAATCTGAAGTTCGATTCGATTGTTGTGGCGACGGGCTGGAAGCCATACGACGCATCAAAGCTCGATATCCTTGGATACGGCAAGGTTAAAAATGTTATTACAAATATGATGATGGAGAGACTTGCTGCGCCCAGCGGCCCGACCGGCGGCAAGATCGTCAGGCCGTCCGACGGCAAGCCGGTTCAGAGTGTAGCATTTGTCCAGTGCGCCGGCAGCCGTGACGAGAACCATCTCGCCTTCTGCTCGTACATCTGCTGCATGGCTTCCCTCAAACAGACATTGTATCTCAGGGAGCAAAACCCCGAATCAAAGGCAAGCATCTTCTACATAGATATAAGGACCCCCGGCAGATACGAGAAATTCTATTGGCAGGTCAAGGACGATCCCAATGTAAGTCTCGTAAAGGGTAAAGTTGCAAAGATAGAGCAGGCACCTGGCTCTGATGATGTGATTCTCGAGGCCGAAGACATGCTCACGGGCGAAAAGGTCCGGACACAGGTTGAAATGGTCGTTCTCGCCACCGGAATGGAACCGGCGTCGAAGATTCCCGGCGCATCATATACCGAAGAGGGTTTCGCCCTTGCCGGCGTCGGGATGTTTGCAGCCGGATGCGCCAAGAACCCGCTCGATGTGGCCAAATCGGTCCAGGACGCCACGGGGGCGGCGCTCAAGGCGATGCAGATCGGGAAGGGGAGGTAAGCCGATATGGATAAGAAATATGCACTTTATATATGCACGGGCTGCTCTATCGGAGAGTCCGTCAATGTCGAGAAGATGGCGACCATCGCCAAGAACGCCCACAAGATTCCGCTGATAAAGACACATTTCGCTCTTTGCGGCAAAGAAGGTGTTGAGCTTATAAAGAATGATATTGCAACCGAAGGTGTCAATACGCTGATCCTTGCTGCATGTTCCCAGCGCGTGAAGTTCGAGGAATTCGACTTCCCGGGATGCATAGTGGAGCGCTCTCCGATCCGCGAGCTCGCGGTATGGACTCAGGAAGCCGGGTCCCCGTTTGCACAGCTTGCAGCTGAGGATTATATGAAGATGTCCATATTCAAGGCGCAGAAGGGCGATCTTCCGGAACCCTATAAGATGGAAACCGTCAAGACGATCCTGGTGATCGGCGGCGGAGTTTCGGGAATGAAGGCTGCTCTGGAGGCAGCTAACACCGGGGCGCAGGTCTGTCTGGTTGAGAAAGAGGCCAAGCTTGGCGGTTTCGCCAATTCGCTCTATAAGAAAATTCCGACTTCCGAGTATTATAAAGAGCCGCTCATAGTCGATACGGACATCGAATCGATGATCAAGGCCGTTGAATCCAACCCTAACATAAAGGTCTACAAATCCTCCAAGGTCGAAAAGACCGATGGTATGCCCGGGGCCTTTGATGTAACGATCTCGACCGGCGACAAGACAGAGGTTGTCAAAATAGGATCGGTCATACTTGCAGCAGGCTGGAAGCCCTACGACGCCAAGAAGCTCACACATCTGGGCTACGGCAAGCTCAAGAACGTGGTTACGAATATCCAGTTTGAAGAGATAGCAAAGAAGGGCAAGATACTGAGACCTTCAGACAACAGGCCCGCCAAGAAGGTTGCCTTTATACAGTGCGCCGGCCAGAGGGACCCCAATCACCTCTCTTACTGTTCGGCTATGTGCTGCGCGACCTCGCTGAAACAGGCAAAATATGTGCGGCAGGATGAAGATGCAGTGGCTATGATCCTTTACAAGGACATCAGGACACCCGGCAGGCTTGAGTATTATTACAAGGAAGCCCAGAACGATCCCGGTGTGATGCTGACAAAGTGCGAGGTCAAGTCGCTAACCGAAGCAGCCTATGACAACGTGTACATAGAGATGAAGGACTCGCTTATCGGCGATGTGACTGTCGAGGCCGATCTCGTGGTTCTGGCAACCGGCATGGTTCCTGCGACGCTCGAAGATCCGGTCCTGAATCTTGCATACCGCCAGGGGCCGGGCCTGCCCGATCTCGATTTGTTCAACGGTTTTGCCGATTCCAACTTCATCTGCTTCCAGTACGAAACCCGCAGGACCGGCGTCTACGCTGCCGGCGCGGTCAAACAGCCCATGAACATGGCTGAGGCCCAGGAAGATGCTACAGGCGCCGCTCTCAAGGCGATTCAGGCTAACGAACATGCAGCCGTAGGAATGGCCGTTCATCCAAGGGCATGGGACGTAACGTTCCCTGATCCGTTCATGACAAAATGTACGGCCTGCAAGCGCTGTACTGAAGAGTGTCCTTTCGGCGCCATCGACGAGGACGAAAAAGGTACGCCTTTCTACAAGATCGGCCGCTGCCGCAGGTGCGGAACATGCATGGGCGCCTGCCCTGAAAGAATCGTATCGTTCAAGGATTTCCACGTCGATATGATCGGCACCATGATGAAGAATGTCTCTGTCCCGGATGATGAAGATCAGCCGAGGATCATGGTACTATGCTGTGAAAACGACGCATATCCCGCAATCGATACATCGGCCCTTCAGCATATGAAGATAGACCCGGCTGTCAGAATCATCCAGCTCAGATGTATGGGCGCGGTGAACCTGGTCTGGATAGCCGATGCCTTCTCGCGCGGCATCGACGGCATATTGATGCTGGGCTGCAAATACGGCGACAACTATCAGTGTCATATGGCCAAGGGCAGCGAACTTGCCAACTACCGTCTCAGCAAGGTCAAAGAGACGCTGGATAAGCTGCAGCTCGAGGCTGACAGAGTCGGGCTCGTGCAATTGGCCATCGACGATTACGGCAATTTACCGCAAATAATTACAGACTTTGTGGATAAGGTCAAGGCAGTCGGACCGAATCCATTCAAAGGTTTCTAGGAGGGATAGATACATGGCTGAACAGATAGTTAGCCCAGATCTGAATTTCGTCAAAGAAGTAATCGCCTCCGGTGCGGATTCTCTGAAGAAGTGCTACCAATGCTCCACCTGCACCGTTGTTTGCGAAGTGACACCGGACAAGAAGCCCTTTCCGAGAAAGGAGATGCTTCAGGCCCAGTGGGGCATGAAAGACCAGCTCCTGACCAACCCTGATATATGGATGTGCCACCAGTGCAGCGACTGCACGGCATACTGTCCGCGCGGCGCAAAACCGGGAGAGGTTCTCGGTGCTGTAAGAAAGATGGCGATCAAGGAATATTCGGCGCCTCGCCTTCTGGCGGAATGGACGGCGAACTCCAAGTATGTTTTGCTGCTGTTTGCGATACCTGTAATGATATTCCTCTTTGAGTTGTTCATCCAGGGACATTTTACAAACGGCATACCCCGGAATGAAATGGGAAAGATCTCATACTCACTGATGTTCCCTCCGACAAAATTTATTGATACGGTATTCGTGCCGACTGCCTTCTTTGCAGCTATCTGCTTCATATTAGGGATCAAAAAGTACTGGGAAGCAATGGTAAGTACAAACGGAGCCGGTTCGGGCGACCTGACCCAGAGCATCATCGGGACGATAAAAGATATCATAACTCACAAGAAATTCGCAGTTTGCGGCGTGGCAAAAGACAGAAAGGTCTCTCACATGCTCGTCTTCTTCGCCTTCATCGGCCTGGCGATTACAACATCCATCGGAGTGCTTTATCTTTATGGGTATGAGATATTCGGGATAGAGACTCACGGCCTCATCAACTTCGGAGAGTCTCCATATCCGCTCTATGACCCCATGAAGATCATAGGCAATGCAAGCGCTATAGCTCTTCTGATCGGAATAACGCTTGTTATCAACAACAGGATGAAGAATAAGGAAAAGGCAGGAATGGGCAGCTATTTCGACTGGCTCTTCATCTTTATCGTTTACGGAGTGGGC
>Ga0187786_10000364_pt1 | contig 13566 bp, 11 predicted proteins | sample 0815_BV2_10_20_M_FD_132449 | JGI IMG/M metagenome (GOLD analysis project Ga0187786, IMG submission 132449) | Tropical peat soil microbial communities from peatlands in Department of Meta, Colombia - 0815_BV2_10_20_MG | ecosystem: Environmental > Terrestrial > Soil > Wetlands > Peat | place...
ATAAGAAACTATATCAATCGATTTTATCTCTTTTATATCCATTTTTTCACCTCTTATATATAGATTAAGTTAATATTCTTGATTTCACGGATAAATCTTTTTCCATTTAAAAAAAATAGACTCTATAAAAAAATTAAAAAATATCCCAAAAAATTAAAGGGATTTGGGTTTATTATTCTAGTTCTAACTTGATTCCACCGATCTTAGGTGCCAGGAAGTTGTATAGGAATGCAACTATGGCCACTATGACGAAGTATCCAACGAAAGCCGATATTATCTTGGCTATAAGGGATACTAATCCACCAACAGCATCACCGGCACTGGATAAGACTACAAAGTTCAGTAAACCTTGAATTATGCCGAATATGGTCATTACCACTGCTATTGCGAGAGCTGCTGGTACTGGTGGGATATTATTGAGTTCGAAGACATTGCCAGTCACTGGAGCAAACATTAACTTGATTCCGCCGACTTTGGGTATTAGTACGTTGTAGAAAATGGCGAATAGAGCGGCAATAATGAAGGTCATTATGAACGCTACTATGGGGTATATGATGATCCAGAACAGAGCCCAGATACCAGATAATGCTTGCATAACTGCACCAGTTGGAATTGTTGTTAAGTTTGTGACGTTGGTGGCGTTAGCTGCAGTTGCTGCTATTGGTATTACTCCGCTTACTAAGGAAAATACTGCGGAACCAGCTAATCCCATGTATAGGCCTAATATTAAAGCGAATATGGCTCCTACACAAGCAAATACAAGGGCTAAGGCTACTACTGGAATAGATTTAACTTCATCTCCTTCCATTCCCAGCTTTATTCCTCCGACTTTGGCTGCTACCAGGTTATAGACCAATGCCATTACAAAAGCGTATAGTATGTTTATGAAGAATGCGGTCAGTGGCATTAAGATGATAATTGATAATCCCAGAAGAGCAATGAATCCTGCAAATAAGCCTGCTCCGGGTATTAATGCGGCGATGGTTCCAAAAGTCAGGATTAGTATTATTGCAATAATAAAAGCCAGAATGGCGTGTATCGAGGATGTCATCAGTGTGAATGGTGCGGCTCTGATGTGTTTAATCTCTTTGACATCTACCATTTTTTCACCTCCTTTTACACTTTTCCATAATAATATTCTTGTTTAATCTTCTTTATATCTTTTTACCATTATTTAGAAAAAATAAAGCTATAATTCCCTAATTTTAGCAAGAAATTCTTTTAATTTAAATAGAAAATTGTGGAAATGTTCATTCCACAGCAGTTTCACCTTTGACCAGAGACCCTATAGCACCACCTACGGCCATGATAATTACCACTCCGATAGATCCTACTAATAGGACGATGCTGGTAACAGTGGCAGCTGCAAAGCCTATAATACCTAATAGAATGGTACCAAATATCAAAAATAGTATTGAAATGACTATTGCGCCAAATGCACCGGCCACGGCACCGTTAACTGCACCATTTCCTGCATCTCCACCTACCATGTATCCAACCAACATACCGGCCAGCAGAGTGCCCAGCAATGCCCCCCATCCTGGAATTATCACCCCTAAAATTGCACCCAGTACTATCGCTGCAAAAAATCCAATTATTACCGCTCCCCAGTTTATCATTCTTCTCACATCCCTATAACTTCTAGTGATATTTGTCTGTGCAGCCAACTATTTTAATTTTATCTAATAAATTAAGAACTAAGTATGGGGGATATTATGGAAAAATAATGGATAGATAAAACGAAAATTTAATTTGGCGCTCCTAAAACCAATCTCTGGATGCTTGAAGCACATTTCCAACAATCTTAACCGACGAACCAAGGTAAGTGTGGGGATCCATAATCTCTCGAACCTCCGTCGGGGACAGATATTCACTTATTTCGTCAGTTTCCAGCACTACATCTTCTAAACTAACTCCTCTTCGATTAGCTTCTAAGGCACATTTTCTAACCACACCGTAGGCAGTTTGTCGCCCCATACCGTGGCGAGTTAGCTCAGCCATGAACCTTTCAGCCATGATCAGGCCGCCAGTTAAATTCAAGTTATTTTCAATGTTTTCCGGATAGAATACCAGCTTTTCCATGAGTTTGATGGTTAACAGCAGAATGTAATCGGTGAGTAAAGATGATTCTGGAAGAATTATTCTCTCAGCAGAAGAATTGGTAAGGTCTCTTTCGTGCCATAGTGGGTTGTTTTGCAGTGCAGGATCTACATAGGCACGGACTACTCGTGAAACTCCACATATTCTCTCGGCAGTAATGGGATTCATTTTGTGAGGCATGGTGCTGCTTCCCACCTGCTTTTCAGGGTCGAAACTTTCACCTAACTCTTTAATCTCAGTTCTCTGTAAGTTACGGACTTCCAGGGCGATCTTATCTAGAGTACTGGCCAGGTTAGCCAGACACATGATAAATTCGGCGTGGTTGTCCCGTTGCACCACTTGATTGGAGATCAAAACTGGTTCAAGTCCCAAAATTTTGGATAATATCTGGTGAATTTCTAACCCTTCTTCTCCCAGAGCGGCGGTGGTACCAACTGCACCAGTCATCATGCCCACGCAGAGACGTTTTTCACAGGCCTGCAGTCGATCGTATTGACGGTGCAGTTCGTCAGCCCATAATGCGAATTTCATACCGTAGGTGGTGGGTAAGGCGTGTTGCCCATGAGTCCGACCGATACAAACAGTTTTATCATGTTTTTCGGCTAATTCCAGGATAATTCTGGTAAGACGAATCACTTTTTCCTTTAAAATTTCAATAGTATCTTTTAAAAGCAAAGATTGACTACTGTCAATTATGTCGTTACTGGTAGCACCGTAATGAACGTATTCTCCAGCTTCATCATCGCAAACCTCAGCTAAACCCTTGACCAGTGCCGCGATATCATGATTGGTTTCTCTTTCTATTTCAGAGACCCTTTCCCATGTTACGTACTTGGTACTGGCTTTATTCTTGATTTCGATGGCTGCTTCTGGTGGTATGAGTCCTATTTGTGCTTCTGCCTCGGCCAGTGCCGCTTCAACATCTAACATGCGTTGTAGTTTATTATCAGCTTCCCAGACACTCCTCATTTCTGGAGTTCCGTAACGATATTCAATAGGATGAATAGCCATATTATCTCCTTTAGAAATTAAAAATAAGTTAATTTAACAGATTTAAGAGTATGAGAACCGTAAGGCAATGCAGAAAATAGCCAGTACAATGGTCATAACTACTATCTGTTCGGGAGACAATTTAGGTCCCTTGGTTTCTTCTTCAAAGTATCTAACGAGTCCTGCTCCGCTGGGGGGCAGGTATTTTTTCTCCTTCTTAGCCATGTTATATCACCAGATGATCAGTTTATATATAGATTAGTAGAATAACGGAAATTACTTTCTCTACTTCTTTATTTATACTTTGGCAATGCAACTGACATTAAAAACTTACCTGGAAAAACTATATAAAAGCAACTAAATATGCACTAAAACAGATATATGGGATATAAATTTCATTAAAAATAATTTTAAAGGTTTATTTAATTCTTAATCTTTTATTAGGCTCTTTTAAACTAACAACCGAATCTCTTATACGTGACTAAGTACTATATACTAATGGAATGAAATTTCGTTTATGGGTCGTGATTGGGTTCTTTTAAGTAATTGACACTATTAAAATTATATAAAATAAAAAAGGGAGTACAATGGAATATTTCGAAATCCTGGAACAGGAAACAGATAGATTATATCAGATCGCCCGAGAAGCCCGTAGTAAGGGTTTTGATATGGAAACTGAGCCAGAAATTCCACTAGCTAAGGACCTTGCCGAACGGGTGGAGGGGCTGGTGGGACCTAAAGACATAGACAAGAAAATAAAGGAATTAGAAGATAAGATGTCCCGGGAAGAGGTTGCTTTTGAAATAGCCAGAATTATTGTTACTACCAAGGACGTAGAAGGTAAAGAGGATGAGCTCAGTGTAAGGGAGCAAAAAGCGGATCAGGCCCTTAGGACAGCACTAGCCATACTTACGGAAGGTGTGGTAGCTGCTCCATTGGAAGGTATAGCCAAGACTCTTATCAAACGCAACTTTGACCAGAGTTGGTATTTGGCAGTGTACTTCGCTGGCCCGATCCGAAGTGCAGGAGGAACTGCTTCTGCTCTAGCAGTACTTATAGGTGATTACATCAGAATTTCATTAGGTTTAGATGTTTACAAACCCACTGAAACTGAGATCGAGCGTTACGTGGAAGAAGTGGAGCTATACGAATCAGAAGTTACCAACTTGCAGTATTCTCCCAGCCCCGAAGAAGTTCGTCTGGCTGCCCAGAAAATACCTGTAGAGGTCACTGGAGAACCCACTGATCAAGTTGAAGTATCTCACCGGGATTTAGAACGTGTAGAGACTAATCATATCCGGGGGGGAGCGTTACTGGCCATAGCAGAGGGAGTAATACAAAAAGCCCCTAAAGTACTTAAATACGCTAAAAAACTCCACATCGATGGATGGGACTGGTTGGAAGACTTTTCAAAGTCTAAAGAAAATGAAAATGACGAAGACGAAGCCCCTAAAGTAGACGACAAGTATATGAGGGATATCATTGGGGGCCGTCCTGTTTTAGCTTACCCTCAGGCTAAAGGTGGGTTTAGATTGAGATATGGTCGTTCCAGGAATACTGGTCTGGCTGCCATGGGAATTCACCCAGCTACCATGGAAATAATTGAATTCCTGGCAGTTGGGACCCAGATGAAGATAGAAAGACCTGGTAAGGGAAACTGTGTGGTCCCCTGTGACACCATTGAAGGACCTATGGTAAAACTTCGAAATGGTAGTGTTATACGGGTTAATTCAGTAAAAGAAGCCCAGAAAATCAAAAAAGATGTGAGTGAGATTATATTTTTAGGTGACATGCTGGTGGCATTTGGTGAGTTTCTACGAAACAACCACGTCCTGTTGCCTTCGGGTTGGTGTGAGGAGTGGTGGATGGAAACTTTAGAAAAATCCCCTAAATTCGCCGAAAACCCTCCAGAAAATCTCAGCGAAATACAGGACGGTTACATACAGGTGGAACAAGCATTTCAATTATCTAAAGATTATCAAATTCCATTACATCCGCACTATACCTATTTTTACCATGACGTAACTCGTGAAGAGCTGAATCAACTTCGGGAGTGGTTTTACCGAGCTGCCATTAATTCTGAAACACAAGATGACCTGAAACTGGATTGGAAACCTGAAAAAAGAATATTGGAAGTTCTGGGTGTTCCGCACCTGGTTGAAGAAGGCCAGATTATAGTGGCCCAAGACCATGCCTATGCTATTTTTAAAACTTTAAAGGAACCATTAAATATTAATAATGATTTGGGGACTGTTGAAGCCGTAAATCAGGTAGCTCCAGTCGAAATAATGGCTAAAGCCCCTACTTATTTAGGTGGGCGGATGGGAAGACCAGAAAAAACCAAAGAACGGATGATGAAACCTGCGCCCCATGCTTTATTTCCCATAGGTACCAGTGGAGGTAGTCGGCGTAATATAATTGAATCTGCAAAAAAAGGAACAATCAGTGTAGATATTGCCCGGTGCAAGTGCACTGAATGTGGAATAGGTTCCATGCAGTCGGCCTGTCCCGTATGCGGGGCACCAACCATTCCTGCAGGTTCAGGTAAAAAGCGAATCAACATTTCCAACCTCCTGAAAAAGGCCTACAAGAGGGTGGGAGTCCGTAAACTGGACGAAATTAAGGGAGTTAAGGGAATGATATCCAAAGAAAAGTTTCCGGAACCCTTAGAAAAAGGAATACTCCGCGCTAAAAATGGTGTTTACACTTTTAAAGATGCTACTATTCGTCACGACTCAACTAACTTGCCTTTAACTCATTTTATACCTCACGAAATTAAGGTCAGTCCTCAAAAACTGAGAGAACTGGGTTATACTCATGATATTCATGGGGAAGAACTCCTGAGGGATGATCAGGTGGTTGAGATCGAGATACAGGATCTGATAATCTCTGATAACTGTGCAGATTACTTGGTGAAGGTGGCCAACTTTGTGGACGACCTTCTGGAACGATTCTATCATATGGAACCCTACTACAACGTTAAAACCAGGGAAGATTTGGTGGGACAACTGGCAGCCGGCCTGGCACCTCACACCTCTGCTGGGGTATTGGGAAGGATAATTGGGTTTACTAAGGCTTCAGCCTGTTATGCTCATCCATACTTTCACTCTGCCAAAAGGAGAAACTGCGACAGTGACGAGGACTCAGTGATGCTTCTATTAGATGCTCTTTTGAATTTCTCCAAAGTTTATCTGCCCAGCAGCCGCGGAGGCCGTATGGATGCTCCTTTGGTTTTATCATCCAGAATAGACCCAGAAGAAATCGATGACGAGTGTCATAATCTGGATACTATGGAAAAATTACCCCTGGAGCTTTACCAGAAGACACTGGAAAATTCTAGACCTTCAGATGTGGTGGATGTGGTGGATAATGTTAAAAAACGTTTAGGCACCGATGGCCAGTATCATGGCCTTATATATTCACACGAAACCCGCAGTATCCACCAGGGCCCTAAAATATGCCTCTACAAGGTTTTGCCGTCTATGAGGGAGAAAGTGGAAGGTCAAATAAAGTTGGCAGAACGAATCAGGGCCGTGGATCAGAAAGGAGTGGTGGAGGGTGTATTAAATTCTCATTTCCTGCCGGACATGGCCGGAAACAGTCGAGCGTTTTCGCGTCAGAAGGTGCGCTGCACCAAGTGTAACAAAAAATACAGGCGAATGCCCCTTACTGGAGAATGTTCCTGCGGTGGAAACCTTATATTAAGTATATCTAAAGGTTCTGTGGTTAAATATCTGGAAATATCCAAGGAATTAGCTTCTCGATATCCTATTGACCCTTACTTAGTCCAAAGAATTGAACTCATTGAGTCGGGGATTAACTCCTTATTTGAAAGTGACCGTTCCAAGCAGAGTTCACTTGATGTGTTCTTATAAGCGAAAACTTGATTTTCTCACAAAAAGCGAAAATTATTATAAGGCCTAGGTAATAATAAAAAGTAGATTAAAGGCCCTTTCAATGGTGACTATTAATCGGGGGGAAAATTTTAATTTTTATATATAAGCCGGAGGATTTAGTATGAAGGATGCCCGTATTATTGCTGCGTTACCCACCAAGGCGGAAAACTGCGTCTTGAAAAACAACGGGATATTTGAAAAGTTCAGTTACGAAAAAATCGTTAAGTCATGTCTTTTTGTTGGCTCTAGCTTGCGGACTGCTGAAAAAATAGCTTCACAAGTAGCTAGCTCGTCCTATGATGGAATTACCACCAAGGAAATTAAGATGTGGGTATACGAATCTCTGAAAAGTGCAGACTCCGAAATGGCTGAAAAGTACATGAAGACCAACCAGCTTCGAGTGCGTACATCTCGTGATACAATTGAACCCTTCGATAAGAGTAAAATTGCCAACACACTTGTGGTAGAAACCGGTGCCTCGCAGGAATTGGCAGATAAACTGGCTACTGAAGTCTTTAAAGAACTCAGTAAACTGGAAGTTGATTATCTTACCGCCCCGATGATCAGGGAGATGGTGAACACCAAACTGGTGGAGCACGGCCTGGAAACATTAAGGCGTAGATACACTCGTCTGGGGATTCCGGTGTACAACATTACCAACCTTATACAAAACGGTTCCAGAGATAACGCAAATATGATCCACAACCCGGAAACCGTCCACAAGTATGTAGCAGACGAGGCTCTAAAGCAATATGCTTTACTGAATATTTTACCTTCAGAATTGGCTGACGCTCACATGAGCGGAGACATACACGTTCACGACCTGGAATTCTTTGCTGGCAGGCCATTAAACTGCTTGCAACACGATTTACGATTCTTCATAAAAAATGGACTTAAAGTAGATGGAACCGGCGACCACACCTCCGTGGCGGGTCCACCGAATCATATTGAAACCCTGATGAATCACTCGGGAGAAATCATGCTGGCTGCCCAACAGAATATGAGCGGCGGACAGTCCATGAGCCTTTGGAATGTCTTCGTAGCACCATTTGCTGCAGGATTGCCATACGGAAAAGTTAAACAAGCGGTGCAGATGTTCATCTACAATCTGAACATGGCCTACGCTGCCCGGGGAAGCCAGGTACCATTTACCAGTATAAATCTGGAATTCACAGTACCCAAATTCCTGCAAGATGAACCTGCCTATGGTCCTAAAGGTCAACTGGTGGGAACCTATGGCGACTTCGAAGAAGAAACCCGTTTACTGCAGAAAGCATTCACCGAAACTCTACTCGAAGGAGATTCAGATGGGAAACCACACCTATTCCCCAACACCATCTATGCTTTAAGAAAAGAAGTGTTAAAAGACGAATTTGCCGATGATGTAGGGTTAGTGCACGAACTATCTGCTAAATATGGTACTGCTTACTTTGTAAACATGCTCCCCAGTTATCGGGGTGACATGGCCAATTATATGGGCTGCCGGACCAGTCTCAACGACAACTGGACGGGAGACTGGGATAAAGACTGCCTTAGAACAGGAAACTTGGCCTACGTAACTTTGAACTTACCTAGAATGGCTTATCAAGCCAGGGATGAAGATGAAATATTCGAATACCTGGACTCCTACCTGCACTTAGCTGAAGAAGTTTTAATGCTCCGTAGAGAGCAGGCACTAAACTGCCTGAACAACTATAACCTACTACCATTTTTAAGCCAGGAATCTGAAGAAGAACGGTACTACCGGGTGGAAAACTCTACCATGTCCTTTGGATTTGTGGGATTAAATGAAATGCTACTTTCACATTGTGGAGTGGGAATTGAAGACGACGACGCCCGTAAGTTAGGACTGAAAGTCTTAAAGGCCATGAATCAGAGAGCTGATGAACTCAAAAACGATAACGGCCTGCGCTGGAGTGTTTTACAAACACCAGCCGAGTCTACGGCTTATCGGTTCGCCATGCTGGACAAAGAGAAATTCGGAGACGATACCATTACTCAGGGAGATGACCAGGCATCCTACTACACCAACTCCTCCCACGTACCAGTTAACTCTGACGTGAATATGGCCGAGAAGATCCGTATCGAGGAAAAGTTCCACGGACTAACACTTGGCGGACACATCTTCCACGCCTTCATGGGAGAAGCCCATAGTGACCCACAGTCCCTGATGAGTTTAACTAATAAAATTGCCAAAAACTCAGACATCGGATTCTGGGCCTACAGTTCCGCTTTAAGCTTCTGCATCAAGTGCAAAACTCTGATGAAAGGATTGCAGAGTAACTGTGCATCTTGTGGAGAGGAAAAAGAAGTAGAATGGTATGATCGGATAACTGGCTACGTACAACAAGTTGGCCGTTCTAAGTCTGCATCTGGCGGCTGGAACCCGGGTAAAATGAAAGAGTTAGGGGACAGGAGAAGGTACTAAGTGCCTTCTTGATTATTTATTTTTTTTTAAATATTTTTTCTAACATAACCTGCCGGGGAACTCTAAAAAAGCCTAACTCTATCAGCAAGGCTTATTAGCAGCAAGGATTATCATCATCGGTGTTTGTCTCTAAATCACAACAATTTGGTCCATTGCAGGTCTCATCACAAATCTGGTAATTATTCATATCTTGTACCCAATCTCCTATTTCATCTCGAAGTCGACGTAAGATCTCTAATCTTTCTTCATCTGGTCCTGTGAATGAGGATGGATCTTCGAAAGGGTGTATGAAGTAATTTTTTCCTCCCAGGAAAAAGGGGCAGGCACTATAATTTCCACAAATCGTGATGACGTAATCAAATTCCTGGCCGGTATAGTCATTTAAACTGTTGGATGTTTGGTGAGAAATGTCAATGTCAATTTCTGCCATAACCTGTATGGCCTGGGGGTCAACTTCCTGTGGTTCACTTCCGGCGCTGCGAACATCGTAGTTATCTCCATAAAATTCTCTGAAGAAGGCTTCTGCCATCTGGGATCTGGCGGCGTTGTGTATACAAACCAATAAAACTTTTTGTTTTGGATTATCTTTTGCCATAATATCACTTCAAGTCATGAATCATTTAAAAAAACTTTTTACTCTCTATAATCCTGGTTTTTTAATCACATATACTCCATAACCAAAATAATCGGAGTTCTCTTCAACAAATTTACCCATTATTTTAAGTCTGTTTCTTATTTTGCTGTTTATAATGGAGTTAAATGTTATTTTTATTGTGTTTACAATTCCTTCCTCTTTTAACATCTCAAAGAAATTGCTGGTTATGGTTTCGCCTTTTATCACGTCTAAATTATGAACATTAGCCCTTTCAAAAACGCGTTTCCATCCGTCATAAGTACGGGCGTTTTTTAGACAATAGGCACGAAGCACATTAAAGACCTTGTCTAAAAAAGCTTCATCAGGTTCTTTTTTCCAGCTAAGTTCAATCCAACCGGCTTTTCCCCCTTTTTTAATTACTCTAGATGCTTCATTTATGGTTTTTATTTTATCGTCCACAAATACCAGAATTCCTTGGGAAATCGCCACGTCAAATTGATTATCTTCATATGGTAAATCCATGGCATTACCTACTTGAAATTTAACCTTGTCATTCAACCCTTTTTTCTTACAGGAATCCTTTGCTTCTTGAATTAGTTCTTCTGACAGGTCTATGCCTACAACTGAGCAACTATATTTTCCTGCCAGATAGAAAGCTGTTGATCCTTTTCCACAAGCAATATCTAAGACTTTAGTATTGCTGTTAATTTGTAAAGAATCCTCTAACTTTCTGGTTGCTTTAAGTCCACCGGGATGTATAACAGTCAAACCAAGGTGATTAGCAAAAAAATCAAAAATATCGCACTTAGCAGTCGAACTGTCATCATTTGAATGGTTTTTAGTGTTCATATTAACAATCCTTTTTTTTTAAATCATAATAATTTTGTTTTATTGTCAGATTTCCATTTTACTAAAATTAAATAATTAGTGGGGGGTTTTCCCAACGTTATTTTTTTCCTTGATACTTTTCGAGGGTTCCTGCTATCACCCATATCAAAATTGCACCGAATAGTCCATACATAAATTTGTAAATGCCCAGTATTCCTGCAAATAGGATTATAAGTCCTATGGTTCCTAAAATTGCTGTCCAAGACCTTTTTATAGCACCCGCTATAACTCCTAAAATTAATGCACCTATCAAACCATATAAAACCGGATATAAGTTAAAGACACATCCTAATAAGATTACAATACCTAAACCGCCTGAAAGGTATGCTAAGGCATTTTTTTGATTTTCTTCCATTTTTTTCATTCCTCCTTTTCTAGAACTAATTCCGTTGTATAATAAGTGCGATTTCAAATGACTTATAAAGGAAAGTCCCATTTCAAAAAAATTCGAATTCGATTATAATCACTTATATGATGAAATAAAGGCTGTTTTATTCTGTAAATTAATAAATATTACTTATTATTTTCCAATAGAAGATAAACGAAAACTTACTTTCATAACAATGGATTTTAACTTTGAAAATTTAAAAGAATACTCCGTCAAGTCTGCTCCGCAAGAATTACATTTATCTGCATACCATGAAAAACTGGTATTGCATTGTGGGCATTTCCATTGCTTTTCCTGATCTTCAATCCATCTGTCAACGCCAACTTCATCAATAGCATCCAGATTGCCCTGTTGACTTTTTATATGTGGTAAAAAGAATTGAAGCTTTTTCCAGTTCAGGAAAATTTCACAGGGATACTCATCACAATCAGAACAGTGTTCAACATTTTTATTAATTGCGCATTCCCTTATTTCGCATGATTTACAGTAAATAAATACATCATCTGACTTGCAGCCATGGCATTGCAACTTGAGATCATTTTTCTCAAAATTTACACCTTTTGATTTTAAAAATGATTCTAAATTTGGTTCCGTCCAAAATGACGCAAATTCACTTTTATGGCCAGTTTTATAAGCTATCATTACATCACACGCCCCACAGTTAAGTCCACAATATGTGTCACAATTAAATTCTTCCATTTTTTTCATTCCTCCTTTCATTAAGAATATTCCGTTGTATCCAAGTACGATTTTAAATGACTTATAAAGGAAAGGCAGACTTCAAAAAAATTCGAATTCAACAAATCCAAATTATATTTATAATAAAAACCACCAAACTTTTATCATGAAAATTAACCGCTGCTGTCCTATTGATTCTGATATGAAGCGGTCTTGGGAAAATGAGCTTGAAAAAGACTTGGAGTCTTTAAAGAAAACTAACATCAATGAAATAGCAGCGCTACTAAAGGTTCTAAGCAATCCCTCCCGTTTGAAAATGATTTTGTTGTTATCCAAAAGAGATTATTGTGTTTGTGAATTAGTCCAAATATTGGGAGAAAAACAGAATTTAATCTCTTATAATCTGACTATACTAAAAAAACACCACTTGATATCTTCTTACTACAGTTCTAAGGATAAATATTATAAATTGAATGAAAATGCAACACGGATGATTCATTGCATCAACGAAAATTTATAATTAGGCATTAATTTTTTTAAACAGTAACTTGATGTGTAAAATCTTTATAATACTTAAAAACAATAATAAATCATACTAAAAGTGGTGAATGGTATGAAACGGTTAATATACATTTTGGCAATAGTTTCGCTGGTAGTTGCAGCTTCAGGCTGTACCGGTGATGCATGGTCGTCGAACAAAACTTATTCTGGTAGTGGGGTGACTTTTGTTTATCCTGGGACTTGGAGTGAAAATTCAACTTTAGTATCTAATCCTTCGGGGGCTTCCAATGTTGTAGCAGTGGGAACTCAAAATGAGGCCTTTGCCTTTGGTAATATAAACGTTACTGGTCTTTCTGATTCACTCATCCAACAAGTGTTAACTGAGGTTGTAAACCAGTACAAAGCACAGAACTTTACATCAGTCAAATCAATAAATGTGGACGGCACTACTGCCACCATGCTTACCACATCAAGCGCAGATTCTTCTGGTTTGTACTCTAGCATAGCCTTCTGGGGAAAGAACAGTAAGATACACTTTGCTGCTTATGTGTCCAAAACCAACGATACTCAAAACTTCGAAAAGATACTTGGCACCCTAAAAACTTCTTAAAAACCTTTTTTTTCTTTACTTTTTTTTTAAAAATCCAATTGAATTAAAAATAGGTATTTTCTATGAACTCTGACCACTACCAATACATGAAAGAAGCCATAAAAGAAGCAAAAAATAGTTTAAAAGAAGGTGGAATTCCTATTGGGGCGGTTCTGGTAAAAAATGGCCAAATTGTGGGACGGGGCCATAACCGTCTTTTGCAGAATGAATCAATGATTTTACATGGTGAAATGGATTGCCTTGAAAATGCAGGAAGACTCCAAGGTTCTGATTACAAAAATTGCATTCTATACACTACTTTATCTCCTTGTATAATGTGTTCTGGCATGATTCTTCTCTACAACATACCTAAAGTTGTAATAGGGGAAAATAAAACTCTCCAGGGCCCTGAGGAACTTCTAAAAAAAGAGGGAGTTGAGGTTATCACTCTAGATCTGGAAGAATGCAATAATCTTTTAAAGGAGTACATAAAAACAAACCCTGAAACATGGG
>Ga0187786_10000365_pt1 | contig 13528 bp, 13 predicted proteins | sample 0815_BV2_10_20_M_FD_132449 | JGI IMG/M metagenome (GOLD analysis project Ga0187786, IMG submission 132449) | Tropical peat soil microbial communities from peatlands in Department of Meta, Colombia - 0815_BV2_10_20_MG | ecosystem: Environmental > Terrestrial > Soil > Wetlands > Peat | place...
CAGCGTCAGCCCGAGCACGAGCTGCATCGCGACGAACACCTGATCGCCATCGACAAGCCGCCCGGCCTGCTCGTCCATCGCAGCGATATCGACCGCCATGAAACGCGCTTCGCCGTGCAACTGCTGCGCGACCAGATCGGCCGTCGCGTGCAACCCGTGCATCGTCTCGACAAGGGCACTTCCGGCGTGCTGCTGTTCGCTTTCGATGCCGAAACGACGCGCCAGCTCGGTGAACAGTTCGAGCGTAACGAGGTGATCAAGACCTACCTGGCGGTCGTGCGTGGCTGGCCGCCGGAAGCTGGCACCATTGCCCATCCGCTCACGCGGGAGCACGACGACTACGGCCGCGTGCTGAAGGAAGCCGACGCCCAGCCCGCCCGCACGGACTACCGGCGCCTGGCGACCGTCGAACTGCCGCATGCGGTCGACCGCTACCCCACGTCGCGTTACGCCCTGGTGGAACTGAGTCCGCACACCGGCCGGCGACACCAGCTGCGCCGTCACATGAAGCACCTCGCCCATCCCATCGTCGGCGACGCCACCCATGGCAAGGGCTGCCACAACCGGTTCTTCCAGCAACAGTTCGCCTGCCATCGGCTCCTGCTCGCCTGCGTCGAATTGCGCTTCCGGCACCCGCATTCGGGCGAGGACATGACGATCCGTGCGCCGCTCGGCGATCAGTTTGCGAATGTGGTCGGCCGGTTCGGCTGGTCGGCATGGCAGGACTCATCACCAATTCAAGATTAGCTATTACACTAAACATCATCTAGGAAATTTGCATGACCGACACCCGCCTGATCCACGGTTTTCACGCCGTTACCGCCAAGCTGCGCCACGCGCCCGAAGACGTGAAGGAGATCTACGTTGCCGAAGGCCGGCAGGATGGCCGGGCGCGGGATCTGGTGAAGGCGGCGGAAGGCGCCGGCGTGCGGGTGCTCGTGACAGATGCCGCCCGGCTCGATGGCATGGCTGGCGGGGCACGGCATCAGGGCGTGGTGGCGAAGGTGGCGGCGACGCAGAAGTTTCTGACGCTCGACGACATCATGGAGACGCTGACCGGGCCGGCTCTGCTGCTGGTGCTGGACGGTGTCACCGATCCGCACAACCTCGGTGCCTGCCTGCGCGTGGCCGATGCGGCGGGGGCGCATGCGGTGGTGGCGCCGAAGGATCGCGCCTGCGGCTTGAATGCGACGGCGATCAAGGTGGCAAGCGGCGCCGCCGACACGGTGCCCTACATCATGGTGACCAACCTGGCGCGCAGTCTGCGCGAATTGCAGGAGCTGGGTGTGTGGGTCGTGGGCGCGGCGGGCGAGGCGGAGAAGGATCTCTATGCGGTCGACCAGAAGGGGCCGCTGGCCTGGGTGCTGGGCGCGGAAGGGGCAGGATTGCGACGGCTGACGCGGGACACCTGCGACGAGCTGGCGCGCATTCCGATGTTCGGTAGCGTCGAGAGCCTTAACGTTTCGGTCGCCTCGGGCATCTGCCTGTTCGAAGCGCGACGGCAGCGCAGCTAGCCGCCTACCAGAGCTTCCACCAGGCGCTGCGGTCGCCGCGGTCGCCCTTGAGATAGTCGCTGTTCGGGAAGTTCTTCTTCATCACCCGCTCGGCATCGTCGCGCAGATCGTTCATGCCCAGGGCGTTGTAGGCCTTCACCAGGATGAACAGCGCCTCCTCGTTGGCCGGTGCGTAGGGGTAGGTCTTCATTGCCGCCTGGGCCCGGTTGACGGCCGCGACATAGGCGCCGCGCCGCATGTAGTACTCGGCGACGTGCACCTCGCTCGCAGCGAGGGCATTGACGAGGTAGTTCATGCGCTGGGTGGCATCGGCGGCGTACTTGCTTTCCGGGAAACGGGTGACGAGTTCCTTGAAGGAGTCGAAGGATTCCTTTGCCGCCTTGGGATCGCGCTCGGTCAGATCCTGCGAGGCGATGGCGCCTAGCAGGCCGAGATCCTCGTTGAAATTCACCAGCCCCTTGAGATAGTGGGCGTAGTCGACGCTGGGATGGTTCGGGTGCAGACGGATGAAGCGGTCGCAGGCGGCGATCGCCGAGGCGGGTTCCTGCTGCTTGTAGTAGGCGTAGGCGACTTCGAGCTGGGCCTGCTGCGCGTAACGTCCATAGGGATAGCGGGCTTCGAGCTTTTCGTAATACTTGATCGCCTTGTCGTAGGCGCCGTCGGTCATCGCTTCCTTCGCTTCGGAGTAAAGCTTGTTGGCGGACCAGCCGAGGGTTTCGTCCGACTCCTCGGGCAGCAGGCCGCAGCCGGCAAGGCCGAGCAGAAGGAGCGAGACGAGCAGAGCGGCTACACTACGCATGATGAACACCCGACTAACAGATGCGGGCGATTATAGCCCAGCCGCCGTGGCCATCCCGGCTGGATACGCCGGCCTGCGGCTCGATGCGGCGCTGGCCCGGATGTTCCCCGAACACTCGCGCAGCCGGCTCCAGTCGTGGATGAAGGAGGGCCGGGTGACCGTGGACGGTGCCGTCGCCGACGCCAAGCGCAAGGTACTCGGCGGCGAGCAAGTGCTGGTCGCGGCGGCGGCGCCGATTGCCGAGACGGCCGAAAAAGCCGAGGCGATCGACCTGACTGTCGTGTACGAGGACGAGCAGCTGCTGGTGATCGACAAGCCGGCCGGGCTGGTCGTGCATCCCGGCAGCGGCAACTGGTCGGGCACCATGATGAACGCATTGCTGCACCATGCGCCGCAGTTGGCCGGAGTGCCACGCGCCGGCATCGTGCACCGGCTCGACAAGGACACCAGCGGCCTGCTGGTGGTGGCGAAGACGCTGGCAGCACAAACGGACCTGGTGCGCCAGTTGCAGGCGCGGACGGTGAAACGATACTACCTGGCGCTGGTGCATGGCAGCGTCACGGGCAGCGGCTCGGTCGACGCGCCGATCGGCCGTCATCCAGTACAGCGGACGAAGATGGCGGTGGTCACGCGTGGCGGCGCGGGCCGCGAGGCGCGCACGCACTACGCCGTGCGTGAGCGATTCGCAGCCGCGACGATGGTCGAATGCCGGCTGGAAACCGGCCGCACCCACCAGATCCGGGTGCACATGGCCTCAATCGGCCATCCGCTGGTGGGTGATCCTGTGTATGGCAAGCGCAAGTCGGTCGACGTGCGACTCGATACGTTTGCACGCCAAGCCCTGCACGCCTGGCGGCTGGCGCTGGTGCATCCGGCGACCGGTGCCGAGGTGGCGTGGGAATCGCCGCTGCCGGAGGATTTCTCGGCGCTCCTTTCGGCGCTCCGTCATGACTGACTTTCTGATACCCGACTGGCCGGCGTCGGCACGCGTGCGGGCGCTGGTGACGACGCGGGCGCATGGCAATCTGGCCGACCACGTGGGCGATCAGGAGTCAGCCGTGGCGGCACGCCGAGCCATGCTGCGCCGGCACCTGCCGGACGAGCCGCTGTGGCTCAGACAGGTTCACGGCGTGCGCTGCGTGCGCGCCGAGGACATCGTTGTCGGCGTCGAGGCGGATGCCAGCGCGGCACGGACGCCGGGCCGAATCTGCGCAGTGCTGACTGCCGATTGCCTGCCGGTGCTGCTGTGCGACGAGGCCGGTAGTGTCGTCGCCGCCGCGCATGCCGGCTGGCGCGGGCTGGCGGCAGGGGTGATCGAGGCGACGGTGGCGGCCATGGCGGTGCCGGGCGAGCGGCTGCTGGCGTGGCTGGGCCCGGCCATCGGGCCGTCGGCATTCGAGGTCGGTAACGACGTGATGGCGGCGTTCACCTCGCACGATGCCGGCGCATCGGCTGCCTTTCTCGCCACACCGAACGGCAAATGGTGTTGCGATCTCTATGCCCTGGCGCGGCGGCGGTTGAACGCCGTGGGCATCAGCCGGATTTTCGGCGGCGGCCTGTGCACCTTCACCGACCGCGAACGCTTCTACTCCTATCGCCGCGACGGTACTACCGGCCGCATGGCCAGTCTCATCTGGACCGTATAATCGTCCGATGACTACCTTGACCTGGATTGTGGCATCGGCCGTCGCCGGCGGCGTATTGTCGGTGCTGGCGGCGGCGGTATTTGCCTTCAACGCCCGTGCTGCCTGGGTGCCGATTCTGGTCAGCTATGCCATCGGCGCGCTGCTCGGCGCCTCCTTCCTGGAGGTGCTGCCGGAAGCGATCATCGCCAGCGGGGACGCCACCACAACCTGCACCATCGTTCTGGCCGGCATCCTCGGCTTCTTTGTACTGGAAAAACTGGTGCTCTGGCGCCACTGTCACATCGAATCCTGCGAGGGCCACGAACCACAGTCAAATGGCCACGACCATGGCCGTAGCGGCCTGATGATCCTGGTCGGCGACACCTTCCACAACTTCGTCGACGGCGTGCTGATCGCCGCCGCCTTCATCGCGGATCCGCGCCTGGGCCTGGTCACGGCGCTGGCCATCGTTGCCCACGAGATTCCGCAGGAGGTGGGCGATTTCGTCATCCTGCTGCATTCCGGCTACTCGAAGGCGCGCGCACTTGCCTACAATCTGTTGTCCAGCCTGGCGACGCTGGTGGGCGGCCTGCTCGCCTGGTTCGCGCTTTCCTCCGCCCAGACCGCGGTGCCGGCCCTGCTGGCGCTGGCGGCAGCGAGCATGATCTATGTTGCCGTCGCCGACCTCATTCCCGGCTTGCACAAACGGCCTGAACTGCGCGCCACGCTCCATCAGGTGCTACTCATCGGCGCCGGCATCGCCTCCATCGCCATCACGCGCCACTTTGTCGAGAGCCTCGGCTTTTCTTGATTGCCGGCGTCGTATCGGCGTGCCGAGCAACCAGAGCAGCAGGGCCAGCGGCGCCAGTCCGTATAAGACAAATGTAAGGATTCCGGCGGTAACATTCGTTTCCGTCAGCGCCATCAGCAGGGTGACGTAAATCCAGGCAATCGCAATAATGTACGCGTACATGTCTGAATTATAAGGAACTCCGTGTTTCCGCGACTCTGATCGCCGCTTGACACGCGGAATGCTGCAACGCAGAATCGGTGCCATAACAAAGAAAAATCGGCGTTCGGCGCCGGAAAGGGCAGTGGATGTCGACAACACCGGATTTCTCGGCCGCGATGCAGATGTGGACGCAGGCCTGGCAGCCGCACAGCGATGCCGTGGCGGCGCTGCAGAACGAGTGGCGGCAACACCATGCCGAACTATGGCAGGCCATGCTGGGCCGCAAGCCGGGCGATCCCTCGCCGACAATCGCACCCGCCGAGCCGGGCGACCGCCGCTTCGATCATCCTGCCTGGGCCGAGAGTCCGGTCTTCGACTATCTGCGCCAGGCCTACAGGATCAATGCCGACTACATGAAGAAGGTGGCCGAGGCCGCGCCCGTCGCCGACGGTCAGGCCAAGGATCGTCTGCGCTTCGTCACCCGCCAGCTGGTCGATGCCATGGCGCCGTCGAATTTTGTCGCCACCAATCCCGAGTTCGTCCAGAAGGCGCTGGAAACGAAGGGCGAGAGCATCACACAGGGCATCCAAAACCTGATCGGCGATCTCGAGAAGGGTCGCATCTCGATGACCGACGATACCGCCTTCGAGGTCGGCCGCAATCTGGCCATCACGCCGGGTGCCGTGGTCTATGAAAACGAGGTCATGCAGCTGATCCAGTATTCGCCGCTGACCGACAAGGTGGCGAAGCGGCCCTTCGTCATGGTGCCGCCCTGCATCAACAAGTACTACATCCTCGATCTGCAACCGGAGAACTCCTACGTCCGCTACGCAGTGGAACAGGGCAACACCGTGTTCCTCGTTTCCTGGCGCAACGCCAAGCCGGAACAGGGCCATCTCGGTTGGGACGATTACGTCGAGCAGGGTGTGCTCACCGCTTTCCGCGTGGCGAAGGAAATCTGCAAGGTCGATCAGGTCAATGCGCTCGGCTTCTGTGTCGGCGGCACCATCATTTCATCGGCGCTGGCGGTGATGAAGGCGCGCGGCGACGACGATGTCGCCGCGCTGACGCTGCTGACTACATTGCTCGACTTTTCAGATCCCGGCGAGCTGGGCTGCTTCATCGACGAGACTTCAGTCGTCGCCCGCGAGAACACCATCGGCAAGGGTGGCCTGCTCACTGGCCGGGAGCTGTCGTCGGTGTTTTCGGCACTGCGCGCTAACGACCTGATCTGGCAATACGTCGTCGGCAACTATCTGAAGGGAGGCAAACCGCAGCCCTTCGATCTGCTCTACTGGAACTCCGACTCGACCAATCTGCCCGGCCCGTTCGCGGCCTGGTACCTGCGCAACATGTACCTGGAGAACAACCTGCGCGTGCCCGGCAAGCTGGCCATGTGCGGCGTCAAGGCCGATCTCGGCAAAGTCGACATGCCGGTGTTCATCCTCGCCACGCGCGAAGACCACATCGTGCCCTGGAAGACTTCCTACCTGGGCCGCAATCTGCTCGGCGGGAAAACGACCTTCGTGCTCGGCGCGTCCGGCCATATTGCCGGCGTCATCAACCCGGCGGCCAAGAACAAGCGCAGCCACTGGGTCAACGCCAGCGGCGCGGCGGACCCCGACGAATGGCTGGCTGGCGCAACCGAAGAGAAGGGCAGCTGGTGGCCGCGCTGGGCCGAATGGCTGAAGTCCTTTGCCGGCGGCGAGGTCGATGCCCGCGGTCGCCTGGGCAGCAAGGCCTATCCGCCCGGTGAGCCGGCGCCGGGCCGCTACGTCAAGGAAAAGGCATGAACACCCAACGGGTGGCGCTGGTCACGGGCGGCATGGGCGGCCTCGGCGAGGCCATCTGCATCAAGCTGGCGGCGCTCGGCGACAATGTGGTGGCCACCTACAGCCCGAGCAACACCAAGGCGGCGGAATGGCTGCGCAAGATGAACGACATGGGCTACGGCTTCAAGGCCTATCCCTGCGACGTCACCGATTTCGAGTCCTGCAAGGGTTGTGTTGACCTGGTGACAAGGGAAATCGGTCCGGTCGACGTGCTGGTGAACAACGCCGGCATCACGCGCGACATGACGTTCAAGAAAATGACCAAGGCCGACTGGGACGCGGTGATGCACACCAATCTCGATTCGGTGTTCAATATGACCAAGCAGGTCATGGACGGCATGGTCGGACGCGGCTGGGGACGGGTGATCAACATCGCCTCGGTGAATGCGCAGAAGGGCGCCTTCGGCCAGACCAACTATTCGGCGGCCAAGGCCGGCATGCACGGCTTCAGCAAGGCGCTGGCGCTGGAAGTGGCGAAGAAGGGCGTCACCGTCAATACCATCTCGCCCGGCTACATCGGCACCAAGATGGTCATGGCAATTCCACAGGAGGTACTCGAGTCGAAGATCCTGCCCCAGATTCCGCAGTCGCGGCTGGGCAAACCGGAAGAAGTGGCGGGCCTGGTGGCCTACCTCGCTTCCGAGGAGGCGGCGTTCGTCACCGGCGCCAACATTTCCATCAACGGCGGCCAGCACATGTATTGATGCCAACCGCCGAAATCAACCAGGAGAAGTGAAAATGACCCAACGTACAGCTTTCGTCACCGGCGCCATGGGCGGCCTCGGCACCGCTATTTGCCAGGCCTTCGCCAAGGACGGCTACAAGGTGGTGGCGGCCTACCATCCGCAGTTCGACAACAAGGACGAGTGGCTGAAGGAAATGGCCGCCGCCGGCTTCAAGGATTTCGTCTGCGTCGCCGGTGACGTCTCGTCGCTGGAAGATTGCCAGAAGATGGTCGCCGAAGCCGAGGCCAATGCCGGCCCGGTCGACATTCTCGTGAATAACGCCGGCATCACCCGCGACCGCATGTTCGCCAAGATGGAGAAGGACCAGTGGGATGCGGTCATCGCCACCAACCTGTCCAGCCTGTTCAACATGACTAAGCAGGTCTCCGCCAAGATGGCCGAGCGCGGCTGGGGCCGCATCATCAACATCTCGTCGGTGAACGGCGTCAAGGGCCAGGCCGGCCAGACCAACTACTCGGCCGCCAAGGCCGGTGTGATCGGCTTCACCAAGGCGCTGGCGCAGGAACTGGCCACCAAGGGCGTCACCGTCAACGCCATTGCTCCCGGCTACGTTGCCACCAAGATGGTCATGGCCATCCGCGAAGACGTGCTGAAGAGCATCATCGACACCATCCCGATGAAGCGCCTGGCCAAGCCCGAGGAAATGGGCGCACTATGCTCCTACCTCGCTTCCGATCTGGCCGGCTACATGACCGGCGCCACCATGAACATCAATGGCGGTCTGTATCTGCAATAAGCTTCCTTGATCTGGCTTAAGACGATGACCCCCGCTGCGGCGGGGGTTTCGTTTTATAATTGTTGCGCCGCCACAACCTTGTGGCCGGGGAGGGCAACATGGCCGAGCAGCTCAGACTGATCAAGAAGTACCCGAACCGCCGTCTCTACGACACGCGGACCAGCACCTACATCACCCTGGTGGACGTCAAGGAACTGGTACTCAAGCACGAGGAATTTCAGGTCGTCGATGCCAAGAGCGGCGAAGACCTCACCCGCAGCATCCTGTTGCAAATCATTCTCGAGGAAGAGGCTGCCGGCGTGCCGATGTTCTCCTCCGACGTGCTGGCGCAGATGATCCGCTTCTACGGCAACGCCATGCAGGGCATGATGGGCAAGTATCTGGAGAACAACGTCAAGGCCTTCACAGAGATGCAGAAGAAGCTCCAGGATCAGGCGCGGCATCTTTACGGCGACAACGCCGGCATGAACAAGGAACTCTGGACGCAGTTTCTCACCTTTCAGGGCCCGGCCATGCAGAGCATGATGGGCGCCTATGTCGAGCAGAGCGCCAAGATGTTCCAGCAGATGCAGGACAGCATGCAGGATCAGACGCGCAAGCTGTTTACCGGCTTCCAATTTCCGGGCTACTCCCAAGCTTCGGCTGAAAAGGCCGCGGACAAGAAGTAGTAGTGCGCCGCAAGAAGGCACCGACGGTCGGCTTCGTCTCGCTCGGCTGCCCCAAGGCGACGGTCGACGCCGAGAATATCCTGACCCGGCTGCGTGCCGAAGGATACGAGCTTTCCTCTTCCTATGACGGCGCCGACCTGGTGGTCGTCAATACCTGCGGCTTCATCGATGCCGCCGTCGACGAATCGCTGGAGGCCATCGGCGAGGCACTGGCCGAGAACGGCAAGGTGATCGTCACCGGCTGCCTGGGCGCCAAGGGCGACATCGTGCGCGCGGCGCATCCCAAGGTACTCGCCGTCACTGGCCCGCACGCGCTGCCTGAAGTGATGGCAGCAGTCCACGAACATCTGCCGCCGCTGCACGATCCCTTCGTCGATCTGGTGCCGCCACAGGGTGTCAAGCTCACCCCCGAGCACTACGCCTACCTGAAAATTTCCGAAGGCTGCAACCATCGTTGCAGCTTCTGCATCATCCCGTCGCTGCGCGGCGATCTGGTGTCGCGGCCCATCGGCGAAATCGTGCAGGAGGCCGAGAAGCTCGTACAGGCCGGTGTCAAGGAACTGCTGATCGTCTCGCAGGACACCAGCGCCTACGGCGTCGACGTCAAGTACCGCACCGGCTTCGTCGGCGGCCGGCCGGTCAAGAGCAAGCTCGTTGACCTCGCCCGCGAACTCGGCCAACTAGGCGTCTGGGTGCGTATGCACTATGTCTATCCCTATCCGAACGTCGACGATCTGCTGCCGCTGATGGTCGAAGGGAAGATCCTGCCTTACCTCGATGTGCCGTTCCAGCACGCCAGCCCGCGCATCCTCAAGCTCATGAAGCGGCCGGGCGACGTGGACCGGATTCTCGACCGCATCGCCGCCTGGCGCGGCGTGGTGCCAGGACTGACTATCAGGTCGACCTTCATCACCGGTTTTCCCGGCGAGACCGAGCAGGAGTTCGACGAATTGCTGCAATTTCTCGATGCGGCGGAACTCGATCGTGTCGGTGCTTTTGCCTACTCGCCGGTCGCTGGGGCCAGTGCCAACGAGTTGCCGGGCGCTTTGCCGGAGGAAGTGCGCGAGCAGCGGCGCATCCGGCTGATGGTGCACCAGGAGGACATCAGCACGCGGCGGCTGGAGGCACGCATCGGCAGGACCATCGAGGTGCTGGTGGACGACGTCGACGACGAAGGCGCCATTGCCCGCTCGAGCGGCGATGCGCCCGAGATCGACGGCGTGGTTTACGTCACCGACGGCCACGATCTGGAAATCGGCCAGTTCGCCACGGTTATGGTCACCGACTGCGACGTGCACGATCTGTTTGCGGAGCTGGCATGAAGGCGAAGGTCGGCCTCGCGCTCGGCAGCGGTTCGGCGCGCGGCTGGGCGCATATCGGCGTCATCCGTGCGCTGGAGGAGGCGGGCGTGCGGCCCGACGTGCTGTGCGGGTGTTCGATTGGCGCCCTGGTGGGCGCGGCTTATGCCGACAGCGACCTGGGTGACCTGGAGCAATGGGTATCCGGCCTGAAATGGCAGGACGTGGTCGGTCTCCTCGACGTCAGTTTTTCCGGTGGCCTGTTCAAGGGCGACAAGCTGTTCGCCTTCCTGGAGCGTCATTTCGTCGACAAGGACTTCTCGGCGCTACCGCTGCCGTTCGGCTGCGTCGCCACCGACCTTGCCAGTGGCCGCGAGGTCTGGCTGCACGACGGTTCGGTGGCCGCGGCGGTGCGCGCCTCGCTTGCCCTGCCGGGATTGTTTACGCCAGTCAGCCGCGATGGCCGACTGCTGGTCGATGGCGGTCTGGTCAACCCGGTGCCGGTATCCCTTTGCCGGGCGCTGGGCGCCGATATCGTCATTGCCGTCGACCTGGGCGCCGACATCGTCGGCAGCTCGCTCAAGCGTGACGAAGCGACGGAACGCCGCGGCCCGGGCTGGACCGCCAGGCTGTTGACTAATCTGGGGCTCAAGCGCGACAACGACCTGCCTTCGCTGGCAGGCGTGCTTGCCACCAGCCTCCAGATCATGCAGACACGCATCGCCAGGAGTCGACTCGCCGGCGAGCCGGCCGACGTGCTGATTTCGCCACGCCTCGCGCACCTGGGACTAATGGACTACCATCGGGCCGCCGATGCGATCCCCGAGGGCGCCGCTGCGGTCCAGCGCATGCTGCCGGCAATCGAATATGCGCTGAATCCATGACGATGCTGATCGACTCCCTGCGCGCCGCACTGGGCGTCACGCACGTCCTGACCGAGACGGTTGATACTGCGCCTTACCTGACGGACTGGCGCGGCCGCTACACGGGAACGGCGCTGGCGATAGTCAGGCCCGGCACGACGGCGGAAGTGGCCGAGGTGGTACGCCTCTGTGCGCAAGCGGGTGTTGCCATGGTGCCGCAGGGTGGCAATACCGGCCTTTGCGGCGGCGGCATTCCGTGCGGTGGAGAAGTGGTGGTAAGCCTGACGCGATTGAACCGCGTGCGTGCCATCGATGTGGCCAACAATACGATCACCGTCGAGGCCGGCTGCACGCTGGTGGCGGTGCAGGAGGCCGCCGCCTCGGCGGACCGGCTGTTTCCGCTTTCCCTCGCGGCGGAGGGCACGGCCACCATCGGTGGCAATCTCGCCACCAACGCCGGCGGCGTGCAGGTACTGCGCTATGGCAACGCTCGCGAACTGACGCTCGGCCTCGAAGTGGTGCTGCCGGATGGCCGGATATGGAACGGCCTGCGCGGCCTGCGCAAGGACAACACCGGCTACGACATGAAGCACCTGTTCATTGGCGCCGAGGGCACGCTCGGCCTGATCACGGCGGCGGTGCTGAAGCTTTACTCAAGGCCGCGCTGTACAGCGACCGCCTGGGCCGGCGTGAGCAAACCGGCCGCTGCCGTCGCGCTGCTGACGCGGCTGCGCGAGAGAATCGGTGGCCGGATAACCGCATTCGAACTGGTGAGCCGCCCGGCGCTGGACCTGGTACTCAGGCACATCCCGGACAGCCGCGATCCGCTGCCCGGGCAATCGCCGTGGCAGGTACTGATCGAACTTTCCGACACTATGGCATCGGATCTTGCCGGCGCACTCGGGGATCTCCTCGCCGATGCCGTCGCCGCCGGCGAGGCGAGCGATGCCGTCATTGCCCAGAGCGAGGCGCAGACGCAGGCGCTGTGGGCCCTGCGGGAGAACATCTCGGAAGCGCAAAGGATCGAAGGCATCTCCATCAAGCACGACATCTCGCTGCCGGTGTCGCGCATCGCCGAGTTCATCGCGCGCTCGGATGCCGCGCTGGCGGCTGCATTTCCAGGCGTCCGTATCGTCTGCTTCGGCCACGTCGGCGACGGCAACCTGCACTACAACCAGTCGAAGCCCGCGGCGCAGGACAACGCTGCATTCATCGGCCAGACCGCTGCCGTCAATCGCATCGTGCATGACCTGGTCGCCGAACTCGGCGGCTCCATCTCGGCCGAGCATGGCCTAGGCCAGCTCAAGCGTCAGGAGATCCTGCGTTACAAGAGCGAAACGGAAATGGACATGATGCGCGCCGTCAAGCAGGCGCTGGATCCGCGCGGCTTGATGAACCCAGGCAAGGTGCTTTGATGGGCCGCGAAAAAAATCGGCCCGAGCCTTTACAGGCCAGATTTCGATCCTTATAATGCGCGCTCTCTTGTGGGGGTATAGCTCAGCTGGGAGAGCGCTTGCATGGCATGCAAGAGGTCCGCGGTTCGATCCCGCGTACCTCCACCAAACGATAAGTCCCTATCGTCTAGAGGCCTAGGACAATACCCTTTCACGGTATGAACCGGGGTTCGAATCCCCGTGGGGACGCCAGGATTTTCTGGCAATGTGAAGTTGCCGGATACGAAGCCCCGCCAGATATCAGTCTGCGCGGGGCTTTTCGTTTAGGATGCCCGCGATCCAACCCGCGAGTACCCGTTTCCCCTTGCAGCCTATGCGCGTCCTCTCCGTCATCCCGCCGATGACGCAACTCAACACGCCGTATCCGTCCACGGCCTACCTGACCGGCTTCCTGCGCTTGCAGGGCGTCGAGGCGGTGCAGGAAGACCTGGCGCTGGCGCTGGTGCTGAAGCTCTTTTCCCTCGACGGCCTGGGCGCGCTGCGCGATGGCGTCGCCGCATTGCCGCGCAAGCGGCGTACCGCCACGACTGACTATTTCGAGCGCGAATTCAACCGTTATCTCACCACCGTCGATGCGGCCGTTGCCTTTCTGCAGGGGCGCGACCCCAGTCTCGCGCACCGCATCGCCGGCCGCAACTTTCTGCCGGAAGGGCCGCGCTTCGCCGCGCTCGACGTTTATGTGGACGCCGACGGCGGCGATCCGCTGGCCTGGGCTTTTGGCGCGCTCGGCAGTCAGGATCGTGCGCGCCACTTTGCCACGCTCTATCTCGACGACCTCGCCGACGTGCTGCGCGACGCGGCGGACGATCGCTTCGAGTTCGTCCGCTACGCCGAGTCGCTGGCGCAGAGCCAGCCTAGCTTCGAGCCGCTGGCGCAGGCGCTGGCCGCGCCGGAGAACCTCATCGACCGCACGCTGCATGATCTGACCATCGAGTCCATCACGCGCCATCGGCCGCGCGTGGTTGCTTTGTCGGTGCCGTTTCCTGGCTCCGTTTATGGCGCCTTCCGCATCGCGCAGGCGATCAAGGCGCACGATGCATC
>Ga0187786_10000366_pt1 | contig 13518 bp, 11 predicted proteins | sample 0815_BV2_10_20_M_FD_132449 | JGI IMG/M metagenome (GOLD analysis project Ga0187786, IMG submission 132449) | Tropical peat soil microbial communities from peatlands in Department of Meta, Colombia - 0815_BV2_10_20_MG | ecosystem: Environmental > Terrestrial > Soil > Wetlands > Peat | place...
AAGCGGCGCGATCCTGCCTTCATAGGGGCAGCCGAGCACGCAGGAGACGTAGCCGCGTACCTTCACGTCGGCCTGCCGGGCGGCCGCCACGACCGGGCGAAAGCGCTCCAGCGACTCGGCGATCGAGCAGTTGATGTTCTTCTGCGAGAAGGCTTCGGAAGCGGCGCCGAACACCGCCACCTCCTTTGCTCCGACCGCCAGCGCCGCTTCCAGGCCCTTCAGGTTCGGCACCAGCACCGGATGAGCAACACCTTCCCGGCGAGCGATCGACCGCAACACCTCGGTACTGTCGGCCATCTGCGGCACCCACTTGGGCGAGACGAACGCGCCCGCCTCGATGGTCCTGAGGCCGCAGGCGGCGAGCCGGGTTATCAGTTCGATCTTGATGGTGGTCGGCACGATCTGCCTTTCGTTTTGCAGACCGTCGCGCGGGCCGACTTCGACAATCCTGACCTTGCCGGGCAACGCCATCGCTATCCCGCCTCGAAGTCGACCAGTTCCGCGCCGTCGGCCACCTGTTCGCCGACCGCGTAGCGGAACGCTTTCACCGTACCCGCCGCTGGCGCGCAGATGGTGTGTTCCATCTTCATGGCTTCGAGGATCAGCAGCGGCGCGCCCTTTTCCAGCCTGTCACCAGGCCGCGCAACGAGAGCGATGACCTTGCCGGGCATGGGCGCGGTAAGGCCGCCTTCGGCCCCGCCGCCCTCGCCGGCATGGAACAGCGGATCGACGGCCGCCAGCACATGACAGCGACCATGCAGGAAAACGTGGCGCTTCTCGCCGGCCGCGATCACCGTGGCGGCCGTGCGGTTGCCGCCGAAGTCGGCGCGCAATTGACCACCCGGTTTCATCTCGCCGCTCGCCACTGTTGGCCGGCCATCAACATCAAGCTGATAGGCGTCGCCGACATAGGTCACGGTCACGGCTTTCACGACGTCGCCGCTGCGGAAAGTCAGTCGTCGCGACACGCCGCTGTTCAGCCGCCAGCCGTCGCGGCGATGCCATGGCGAATGCGGATCGACATGCTGCCGCGCCGCGGTGTCGGCCGTCGCCTGTTCGCGCAGCAGTTCGGCCAGCGCCGCGGCGAGCCACGCCTCACGCGGCGGTTCGCCGGCCGCCATAAACAGGAATTCGCGCTCGCGCTCGATGAGGCTGGTATCGAGGTCGGCCTGAGCGAAAGCCGGGCAGGCCACCAGCCGCGACAGGAAGCCGATATTGTTGGCGACGCCGACCACGCGGTACTGCGCCAGCGCCTGCAGCATGCGCGCGCAAGCCCGCTCGCGCGTTTCGTCCCAGACGATCAGCTTGGCAAGCATCGGGTCGTAGTGCGGGGTGATCTCGTCGCCCTCCTCGACGCCGGTGTCGACCCGCACATGCAGCGACTCTTCCGGCGGCGCCAGATGGACGAGCCGGCCGGTCGACGGCAGGAAGCCCTTGTCCGGGTCCTCGGCATAGATGCGCGCCTCCAGCGCGTGGCCACGGATCGTCAGTTGCTCCTGCGCCAGCGGCAGCGGCTCGCCGGCGGCGACGCGCAACTGCCACTCGACGAGATCGAGGCCGGTGATCATTTCCGTCACCGGATGCTCGACCTGCAGGCGCGTGTTCATTTCCATGAAGCAGAAAGTGCCGTCGGCATCGACGATGAATTCGACCGTACCGGCGCCGACGTAGCCGACGGCACGGGCCGCCTCGACGGCAGCCTGGCCCATGGCCGCGCGCCGCGGCGTCGTCATGCCCGGTGCCGGTGCCTCCTCCAGCACCTTCTGATGGCGGCGCTGAACGGAGCAATCGCGCTCGAACAGATGCACGATGTTGCCTTGGCTGTCGCCAAACACCTGCACTTCGATGTGGCGCGGCCGCTCGAGATACTTTTCGACCAGCACCCGGTCGTCGCCGAAGGCAGCCAAAGCTTCCCGCCGGCAGGACGCCAGGGCATCGGCGAACTCGCTGGCACCGCGCACGATGCGCATGCCCTTGCCGCCGCCGCCCGCCGACGCCTTGATCAGCACCGGCCAGTCGATGCGCGTCGCCTCCGTGGCGAGGAAGGCCGCATCCTGATTGTCGCCATGGTAGCCGGGCACCAGCGGCACGCCGGCTTTCTCCATCAGCGCCTTGGCGGCCGACTTGGAGCCCATGGCGCGGATCGCCGCCACCGGCGGGCCGATAAAGGCAATACCGGCTTGCGCACAACGCTCGGCAAATTCCTCGTTCTCGGCCAGAAAACCGTAACCGGGATGAATCGCCTGGGCGCCGGTTTCGCGTGCGGCAGTGATGATGCGCTCGATGTTGAGATATGACTCGCGCGTTGCTGCCGCGCCGAGCAGCACCGCCTCGTCGGCGAGGCGCACGTGGCGGGCGTTGGCGTCGGCCTCAGAATAAACGGCCACTGCGCGCATGCCCAGACGCCGCGCCGTCCGGATCACCCGGCAGGCGATTTCACCTCGATTGGCGATCAGTACCTTATCGAACATCAACGGACCCAGTCGGGCTTTCGCTTCTCCAGGAAGGCCGCCAGTCCCTCCTGCGCCTCGGCGCCGGTTCGCACCTTGGCGATGCGCCAGGCGGTATTGTGGAGCAGGCCGTCGTCGAGCGCGCGATACGACACGGCGCGAATCAGGTCCTTGCACTCGGCAAGCGCGTTCGGACCGTTCTGCAGGATCGCCTCGACGAGCTGGCCGACCGCCTCGTCGAGCGCTGCCTCGTCGGCCACCATCTCGTGAATCAGGCCGATACGGTAGGCCTCGGCGGCCGAGAAGCGTTCAGCCGTCAGCATGTAGCGGCGGGCATAGCGCTCGCCGATGGTGGCGATGACATGCGGCGCGATGGTGGCGGGGATCAGGCCGAGCCTGACTTCGGACAGCGAGAAGCGGGCATCGAAGGTGGCAACGGCGATATCGCAAGCGGCAATCAGGCCGACACCGCCGCCATGAGCCGAGCCCTGAACCCGGGCGATGGTCGGCTTGGGGATGGTCGCGACTCGCTGCAGCATGTCCGCCAGCGCCCGCGCGTCGCGCTGGTTTTCCTCGCGGCCGAGGCTGGCGGCCTTGCGCATCCAGCCGAGGTCGGCACCGGCGCAGAAGCTCTTGCCGGTGGAGGACAGCACCACCACACGCACGCTGTCGTCGCCGGCCATGCCGGCAAACGCTTGCGTCAGTTCACTGATCAGTTCGGCGTCGAAGGCATTGTGACGGTCGGCGCGGTTGAGGGTAATAATGCCGATGCCCGAGTCGATCTCGGTGACGATGTTCTGGTACATGAGCTACATCCTGAAAACGCCGAAGCGTGTCGACACAATCGGGGCATTCAGCGCCGCCGAAATACCCAGGCCCAGCGTGCGGCGCGTCTGCGCCGGATCGACGATGCCATCGTCCCACAGCCGCGCGGTGGCGTAGTAGGGATGGCCTTGGGTCTCGTACTGCGTGCGGATCGGCGCCTTGAATGCTTCCTCTTCCTCGCCGCTCCAGGTCTTGCCGGCAGCTTCGATGCCATCGCGCTTTACCGTTGCCAGCACCGCCGCCGCCTGCTCGCCGCCCATCACCGAGATGCGCGCATTCGGCCAGGTCCACAGGAATCGCGGCGCATAGGCGCGACCGCACATGCCGTAGTTGCCGGCGCCGAAGGAGCCGCCGATCAGGACCGTGAACTTCGGCACTGCCGCCGTCGCCACGGCCGTCACCATCTTGGCGCCATCGCGGGCGATGCCGCCGTTCTCGTACTTGCGGCCGACCATGAAGCCGGTGATGTTCTGCAGGAAGACCAGCGGAATGCTGCGCTGGGCGCAGAGCTCGATGAAGTGGGCGCCCTTGAGCGCCGATTCGGAAAACAGGATGCCGTTGTTAGCGACGATGCCCACGGGATACCCGTAAAACCGGGCGAAGCCGGTGACCAGCGTCGTCCCGTAGCGCGACTTGAACTCGTCGAAACGCGAGCCGTCGACCAGCCGCGCGATCACCTCGCGCACATCGTAGGGCTTGCGGGTATCGGTCGGGATGATGCCGTAGAGCTCCTCGGTGTCGTAAAGCGGTTCCTCGGCTGCGGCAATGTCCAGCGACACGGGTTTCGTCCGATTGAGATTGCCGACGATGCGGCGGGCGATCGACAGCGCGTGATGATCGCTTTCGGCCAGGTGATCGGCCACGCCGGAAATGCGCGTATGCACGTCGCCGCCGCCGAGGTCCTCGGCGCTCACCACCTCGCCCGTCGCTGCCTTCACCAGCGGCGGACCGCCGAGGAAGATGGTGCCCTGGTTGCGAACGATGATCGTCTCGTCCGACATGGCAGGCACATAGGCGCCGCCGGCGGTGCAGGAGCCCATGACGACGGCGATCTGGGGAATGCCCAGCGCGCTCATGTTGGCCTGGTTGAAGAAGATGCGACCGAAGTGGTCGCGGTCCGGGAAGACCTCGTCCTGCATGGGCAGGAAAGCGCCGCCCGAATCGACCAGATAGATGCAGGGCAGACGGTTCTCCTGCGCGATCTCCTGCGCGCGCAGGTGCTTCTTCACCGTCATCGGGTAGTAGGTGCCGCCCTTGACGGTGGCGTCGTTGGCGACGATGACGCACTCGACGCCCGACACCCGACCGATGCCGGCGACGACGCCTGCGGAGGAAATGTCGCCGCCGTACATGTCCCAGGCGGCCAGTGCCGAAAGTTCGAGGAAGGGCGCACCGGGATCGAGCAGCTGGTCGATGCGGTCGCGGGCCAGCAACTTGCCGCGCGCCAGATGCTTCTCGCACGCATCCGGCGTGCCGCCACGGCTGACTTTCGCCGTCTTCTCCTTCAGGTCCGCCACCAGCGCGCGCATCGCCGCCGCGTTGGTGCGGAAGTCATCGGCGCGGACATTCAGCTTCGACTTGATGGCCGACACTCAGAAGCCTCCAGTCTCCAGCCACTTCTCGACCTGCGGCAGGCGGTCGGCACCCCAGAAGGCTTCGCCGTCGACGACGATCCACGGCGCGCCGAATATGCCCTTGGCGATGGCGGCGTCGGTTTCCAGCCGCAATTTTTCCTTGACTGCCGGATCCTCGATGGCAGACGAGAGCGCGGTCGGATCGACACCGAGCATGGCGGCGATATGCAACACCGCCGCCGGCTCGGAAATTTCATGTCCCGCGGCGAAATACTCATGGAACACCGAGCCGGCGAAGCGCCGTGCCAGGTCACTGTCCCGCTCGTGCAGCCAGTAGTAGGCGCGCGCCGCCGCCTGGGTCGCCACCGGGAAACGCATCGGCATGCGGAACGGCACGTCGAGGAAGCGGGCCGAACGGGCGAAGTCGCGCAGGCTGTAATCGTGCATGCCCGGCTGCCGGGTCACCGGCACCGTCCCGAAATGTTTGAAGATGGCACCCAGCAGCACCGGCCGCCAGTGCACTTCGCGGCCGAAGTTTTCGGCCAGGGCATCGATTTTCTGGCTCGCCAGGTACGAATACGGTGAGGAAAAATCGAAATAGAACGCTATCGGTTCGGCCATGCTCATTCCTCCCCCAGGGCGCGACCGATCACCAGACGCTGGATGTCGGAAGTGCCTTCGTAGATCTGGCAGACCCGGACATCCCGGTAGATGCGCTCCACCGGGAAGTCGGCCACGACCCCGTAGCCGCCATGGATCTGGATGGCATCGGAGCATACCCGTTCCGCCATCTCGGAGGCAAAAAGCTTGGCCATCGAGGCTTCCTTCAGGCAGGGCTCACCCGCATCGCGCAAGGATGCCGCATGCCAGACCAGTTGCCGCGCCGCCTCGATGCGCGTGGCCATGTCGGCGAGGCGAAAGCTGACGGCCTGATGCTCGATGATAGTCTTGCCGAAGGCAGTGCGCTCCTTCGCGTAGCGCACCGCCGCCTCCAGCGCCGCGCGCGCCATGCCCACCGACTGTGCGGCGATGCCGATGCGGCCTGCTTCCAGATTGGAGAGGGCGATGCGGTAGCCGTCGCCCTCGCTGCCGATCAGGCAGTCGGCAGAAATTTGGCAGTCCTCGAACAGGATCTGGGCCGTGTCGGAAGCATGCTGGCCGAGCTTATCCTCGAGGCGGGCAACGATGTAGCCCTGGGTATCCGTCGGCACGCAGAAGCAGGAGATGCCCTTCCTGCCCGCACCGGGATCGGTGACGGCGAAGACGATGGCGATTTGCGCGTTCCTGCCCGAGGTGATGAACTGCTTGACGCCATTCAGCGTCCAGCCATCGCTGACTTTCGCGGCGCGGGTCTTGATCGCGGCGGCATCGGAACCGACATGCGGTTCGGTGAGGCAGAAGCAGCCGAGCAGTTCGCCGCCGGCCGCGCCTTTGAGCCAGCGCTCCTTTTGGGCGTCGTTGCCGTAGCGGTTGAGAATGCCGCAGACCAGCGAGTTCTGCACCGACATGATGGTCGACGTGGCGCCATCGCCGGCGGCGATTTCTTCCAGGGCCACCGCCAGCGACACGTAGTCGAGCTCTGCGCCGTCCCAGTGTTCCGGCACCACCATGCCCCAGACGCCCAGTGCGGCCAGCTCCTGCAGCGCCTCACGCGGGAAGATTGATTCGCGGTCCCATTGCGCGGCGTTGGGTGCCAGCCGTTCGCGCGCGAAGTCACGCAGCGTGTCGCGGATCAGCCGCTGTTCTTCGCTGAGGATCACAGCATCTCCACACCGACCGCCACCGCTTCACCGCCGCCGATGCATAGGCTGGCGACGCCGCGTTTGCCGCCGTACTTCCTCAGCGCACCCAGCAGCGTCACCAGGATGCGGCAGCCGGAGGCGCCGATCGGATGGCCGAGAGCGCAGGCACCGCCATGAACATTCACCTTTCCGGCCGGCAGCTTGAGGTCATGCATCGCCGCCATAGTGACAACCGCGAATGCTTCGTTGATTTCGTAGAGATCGACGCTCTCCGCCGTCCAGCCCAGTTTGCCTAACAGTTTCTGCATCGCGAACACCGGCGCCGTCGTGAACAGGGCAGGCTCCTGCGCGTGGGTGGCGTGGCCGACAATGCGGGCGATGGGCGCGAGACCGAGGGCCTTCGCCTTCGATTCGCGCATCAGCACCACGGCGGCGGCGCCGTCGGAAATCGACGACGAGTTGGCGGCGGTGACCGTACCGTCCTTCTTGAACGCCGGCTTCAAACCGGGAATCTTTTCCAGTTGCGCCTTCAGCGGCTGCTCATCCTTATCTACGACCACGTCGCCCTTCCTGCCGGCGACTGTGACTGGAGCAATTTCCCAGGCGAAGGAGCCATCCTTGATCGCCGCCTGGGCACGCGTCGTCGAGCGTATGGCGAAATCGTCCTGCGCCGCGCGCGTGAAGTGGTAGCTGCCGGCGCAGTCTTCCGCGAAGGTGCCCATCAGCCGGCCCCGGTTTTCCTTGCTGTAGGAATCCTCCAGGCCGTCGAAGAACATGTGGTCGAGAATCTGGCCATGGCCAAGGCGAAAGCCACCACGTGCCTTCGGCAGCATGTAGGGCGCGTTGGTCATCGACTCCATGCCGCCCGCGACGCCTGTTTCATAGCTGCCCGCGAGCAGGCTGTCGTGCATCAGCATCACGGCCTTGAGCGCCGAGCCGCAGACTTTGTGCACCGTCGTGCAGCCGGCAGAGAGCGGCAGACCCGCGCCAAGTGCCGCCTGGCGCGAGGGCGCCTGGCCGACGCCCGCCTGCAGCACGTTGCCGAACAGAACTTCCTCGACCTGCTCGGGCTTGATGCCGGCGCGCTCGACCGCCGCCTTGATGGCCACCGCGCCGAGCTGGGGCGCTGTGAGGCTGGCGAAGTCGCCCTGGAAGCCACCCATCGGCGTACGGGCAGCGCTGACAATCACGACGGGGTCGGACATGGCAATTCCTTTCAGTTCAATGCTTGCAGAGCCGCTTGGTAGCTGGCGGCAATGTCTTCGGGTCGGCTCACCGTGAGTCCGAGGTCGCGAACCAGGCCGTCGCGCAGGCCATAGACCCAGCCATGGACGTGGAGCTCCTGTCCGCGCCGCCAGGCGTCCTGCACTACCATCGAGTGACAGACGTTCTGCACCTGCTCGATGACGTTGAGTTCGCAAAGGCTGTCAACACGAGCCTCGGGCGGCAAGGCATCGATGCGCGCCTGATGCTTGGCATGCACGTCCTGGACATGGCGAATCCAGAGGTCGACGATGCCGACACGCTGACGGTTAAGCGCGGCCGTCACCCCGCCGCAGCCGTAGTGGCCGACAACCATGATGTGCTTCACCTTGAGCACGTCGATGGCGTACTGGATCACGGACAGGCAGTTGAGGTCGGTGTGCACGACGACGTTGGCGACGTTGCGATGGACGAAGACCTCGCCCGGCAGCAGGCCGACGATCTGGTTGGCGGGCACGCGCGAATCGGAGCAGCCAATCCACAGGTACTCCGGCGACTGCAGACGGGCAAGCTTTTCGAAGAAGCCCGGCTCGGCAGCCTCGACGCGTCGCGCCCAGTCGCGGTTGGCCTCGAACAGGCGCGACAGCGCGTGATCCTGATCGTCGGCGGATGGCGTGCCGCCAGGGCTGACTTTCGACATGTTCAGGCGGTTTCGTTGAAGAGTTCGCGGCCGATCAGCATGCGGCGGATCTCGCTGGTGCCGGCGCCTATTTCGTAGAGCTTGGCGTCGCGCCACAGCCGACCGGTCGGGTATTCGTTGATGTAGCCGTTGCCACCGAGCACCTGGATCGCCTCGCCGGCCATCCAGGTCGCCTTTTCGGCCGAGTAAAGAATGGCGCCGGCGGCATCTTTGCGCAGCGTGCGCGCATGATCGCTGGAATCGCAGGCACGGCCGACGGCATAGACATAGGCACGGGAAGCCTGCCACGTGGTGTACATGTCGGCCACCTTGCCCTGCATGAGCTGAAATTCGCCGATCGGCTGGCCGAACTGCTGCCGGTCATGCAAGTAGGGAATTGTCACGTCCATGCAGGCTGCCATGATGCCCAGCGGCCCGCCGCAAAGCACGGCGCGCTCGTAGTCGAGACCGGACATCAGTACCTTGACGCCGCCGCCGACCTCGCCGAGTACGTTCTCGGCCGGCACTTCGCAGGCATCGAAAAACAGCGGATAGGTGTTCGAGCCGCGCATGCCCAGCTTGTCGAGATGGCTGCCATGACTGAAACCCTGCATCCCCTTCTCGACGATGAAAGCCGTCATGCCCTTGGCGCCGGCCTCGATGTCGGTCTTGGCATAGACGATCAGCGTGTCGGCATCGCCGCCGTTGGTGATCCACATCTTGGCGCCGTTCAGCACGTAGCGGTCGCCCTTCCTGTCGGCGCGCAGTTTCATGCCGACCACGTCGGAGCCGGCATTGGGCTCCGACATGGCCAGCGCGCCGACATGCTCGCCGGAGATCAGTCCGGGCAGGTACTTCTTCTTCTGCGCTTCGGTGCCGTTGCGGCGCAACTGATTGACGCAAAGATTGGAGTGGGCACCGTAGGAAAGTCCCACCGAGGCCGAGGCACGCGAGATTTCCTCCATGGCGACGATATGAGCGAGGTAGCCCATGCCGGTGCCGCCGTATTCCTCGCCGACGGTCATGCCGAGCAGCCCCATGTCGCCGAACTTCCGCCACAGGTCAGCCGGAAATTCGTTGCTGCGGTCGATCTCCGCAGCCCGCGGGGCAATTTCCTTGTCGGCGAAGTCCTTCACGGCGTCGCGCAGCATGCCGATGTCCTCACCAAGCTGAAAGTCGAGTCCAATCATGCGGTGTCCTCCCGGTCCGACTTGCCATGCATGGTCATCAGGGTCTGCTGCATCGTCGCGCAGTGCGTGGTCCTGTCGCCCTTGACGACGTATGCCTCGCCACGGGTGATGACCAGCGTCTTGCCCGGCTTGATGACTTCGCCGGTGGCGATCAGCAACTCGCCGTCGCCCGGCGTCAGCAGGTTGAGCTTGAACTCCACGGACAGCACGGAACTGGCCGGCGGCATGAGCGAAAAGCCGGCATAGCCGGCGGCGCTATCGACCACCGTCGAGATGATGCCGGCGTGGAAATAGCCGTGCTGCTGCGTCAGTTCCGGCCGCCACGGCAGGCGGATCTCGCACCAGCCCGGACGCAGTTCCGTCAATTCTGCGCCGATGAAAGCCATCACACCCTGGCGGTCGAAGCTGGCCCTCACTTTCGCTTCCCAGGCAGGATCCCGCGGCTCGAATGAACGTGTCTTGCGCATCACGCCTCCTGCATACCATTTTATGTTGACGTTTACGTCAACGTCAATGATAGTACCTAATAGATGGGACAGCGGAAGTCGTCAGGCCACCTTGCGGCCGCCCGGTGAACCGCCGGTCTGGGTGGTGAGCAGGGCATGGCACTGCTGCTCGAAGCGGTTGATCTCCGACAGCACTGCCTCGATGTCTTCGCGCTGCTGTTCGAGCGCCGCCTTGCGGCGCGACAGGACGGTCAGGAACTTGAGCAGTTGCGGGCTTTCGTCGGTGGCAGTGTCGTACATGTCGATGAGTTCGCGGATCTCGGCCAGCGACAGCCCTAGGCGCTTGCCGCGCAAGGTGAGTTTGAGGCGGGTGCGATCGCGTTTCGAGTAGACGCGCTGCATGCCCTCCCGCTGCGGGGTCAACAGGCCCTGGTCCTCGTAATAGCGGATGGCCCGCGGCGTCATCTGAAATTCGCGCGCGAGGTCGGTGATGGAAAAGGTGGTGTCGCTCATGGAGAAAGAATCATGAAAATCGAAAATTGCTGCGCCGCACCATTAAATCCGCACTCATGTAGAATATTGTCTTTCCTCAATTTTCTCCGGCCAGTTAAGCAGATTTCCTGGGGCAAATCAATCAAGCGGCCATGACCACTCCTGCCATCGCCTATCCCCACGAGACACCGCCAGCGACGGCAACCGCGATGGCCGTGGCGCCAGGCGTACTCTGGCTGCGCATGCCCCTGCCGTTCGCGCTGGACCACATCAACCTGTGGCTGATCGAGGACGGTGAAGCCTGGACGGCCGTCGATACCGGCATCGGCATCGAGCCGGTGAAGACGGCGTGGCAGTCAGTCCTGGCGGAACGCCGACTGGCCCGCCAGATCGTCACCCACTTCCACCCGGACCACATCGGTCTCGCCGCCTGGCTGCAGGACCAGACCGGGGCGCCGCTCTGGATCACTCAGGGCGAGTACCTGACGGGGCAGATGGTGAAGAGCCAGATCGGCGCCTATGGGGTGCCGGCCATGTGCGAGTTCTTCCGCAGCCATGGACTGGCAGATGCGCGCGCGCAGGCGTTGCTCGAACGCGGCAACGCCTACGGCCGCGGCGTGCCGGCGATCCCGCCCACCTTTCATCCGCTCTGGGACGGCGAGGACATCGCCATCGGCGGTCGACAGTGGCAGGTGATGGTCGGTCACGGCCACGCCCCGGAACACGCCAGCCTGTACTGTCAGGAGTCGGGCGTACTGATTTCCGGCGACATGCTGCTGCCGCGCATTTCCACCAACATCAGCGTCTTCGCCGGCGTGCCCGACGCCAATCCGCTGGCGTGGTTCCTCGATTCGATTGACCGGCTGCGTGCGCTGCCCGAGGATACGCTGGTGCTGCCTTCGCATGGCCTGCCTTTCCGCGGCCTGCATGCCCGCGTCGACCAGTTGCATGCGCATCATGCCGCCCGCTGCGACGATCTGCTGATCGCCTGCGCGGCACCGAGAACCGCTGCCGAGTTGATTCCGGTGCTTTTCCCGCGTGAAATCACCGATCCGCACCAAACGATGTTCGCCATGGGCGAAGCCATCGCCCACCTGAATTATCTGGAACAGGCGCGCCGCCTAGAGCGCGTCACCGAGAACGGCATCATCCGCTACGTGAAGAACTGACAAGGAGTGAGAAATGTCCACCGCCCCGCATGAACACCCGCCGCTGCCCGACCCCAAGGAAGTCGCCAAGACCTACGCCGAGGTTGCCCAGCGCGCCTCCAAGCTGCTGACCGACCATATCCAGCGCCAGGTGAAGAAAGGCGTCAGCGCGCCCGCCGACGAACTGGGCATCGCCCAGGCCTTCATGGACATGATGGCCAAGATGCTGGCCAATCCCTACAAACTCGCGCAGGCGCAGATGAATCTGGTCTGGGACTACTTCTCGCTCTGGCAGCATTCGACGCTGCGGCTCATGGGCATGGAGACGGCGCCCATCGCCACACCGGCCAAGGACGACAAACGCTTTCGCGACGAGCAATGGGAAGAACATTTCCTGTTCGACTTCATCAAGCAGTCCTACCTGATCACCGCGCGCCATATTCACGACTCGGTGCGCAGCGTCGAGGGCATGGACGACAACACGGAGAAGAAGGTCAACTTCTTCACGCGCCAGTTCATCGACGCCCTGTCGCCCTCCAACTTCGCCATGACCAACCCGGAAGTGTTCCGCGAAACGGTCAATTCGCACGGCCAGAATCTGGTCAAGGGTTTCAACAACCTGCTGCGCGACATCGAGGAAGGCGACGGCAACCTGCGCATCAAGATGACCGACACCACGGCCTTCGAGCTGGGCAAGAACGTCGCCACCACGCCGGGCAAGGTGATCTTCCAGAACGACCTGATGCAGCTGCTGCAATTCAACCCGACGACCAAGGAACAGTACAAGCGGCCGCTGCTGATCTTCCCGCCGTGGATCAACAAGTACTACATCCTCGACCTGCGCGAGAAGAACTCGCTGATCAAGTGGGCCACCGATCAGGGTCATAGCGTCTTCGTCATTTCCTGGGTGAACCCGGACGAGCGGCTGGCCAAGAAGAGCTTCGAGGACTACCTGACCGACGCCGCCCTGGTGGCGGTGGAAAAGGTCTGCGAGCAGACCGGCGAAAAGGAAATCAATGCGGCCGCCTACTGTCTGGGCGGCACGCTGCTCGGTTCGACGCTGGCTTACATGACGGCGAAGAAGGACAAGCGCATCGCCTCGGCGACCTTCTTCACCACCATGCTCGACTTCTCCATTCCTGGCGAACTGGGCGTCTTCATCGACGAGAAGCAGGTTGCCAGCCTCGAGAAGAAGATGTCGGAGCGCGGCTTCCTCGAAGGCACCGAGATGGCCGGCACCTTCAACATGCTGCGCTCGAACGACCTGATCTGGTCGTTCGTGGTGAACAACTACCTGATGGGCAAGGACCCCTTCCCCTTCGACCTGCTGTTCTGGAATTCCGACTCGACGCGCATGCCGTACGCGATGCACAGCTTCTACCTGCGCAACATGTACATGGGCAACCTGCTCAAGGAGCCGGGCGGCATCACGCTCGCCGGCGTGCCCATCGACCTCGGCAAGATCAAGACGCCGTCCTACTTCATCTCCACCATCGAGGACCACATCGCGCCGTGGAAGAGCACCTTCCTGGGTGCGCAACGTTTCGCCGGCCCGGTGCGTTTCGTCCTCGGCGGCTCCGGCCACATCGCCGGCATCGTCAATCCGCCCGCCGCCAACAAGTACGGTTACTGGCTGAACGACGATCTGGGCGAGACTGCCGAGGAATGGCTGGAAGGCGCAGAGCAGCAGCCCGGTTCCTGGTGGACCGACTGGCAGCAATGGGTGACGGCCATGAACGACCGCAAGGTGCCGGCGCGCGATCCGGCCA
>Ga0187786_10000367_pt1 | contig 13504 bp, 16 predicted proteins | sample 0815_BV2_10_20_M_FD_132449 | JGI IMG/M metagenome (GOLD analysis project Ga0187786, IMG submission 132449) | Tropical peat soil microbial communities from peatlands in Department of Meta, Colombia - 0815_BV2_10_20_MG | ecosystem: Environmental > Terrestrial > Soil > Wetlands > Peat | place...
GCTTCAACGGGCCGGCGGGAGATGCATTCGAGTTCAGCATTACCGAAAGCCTTGCTCTCCGGATCCGGGAGTCCGGAGCGATCTGCGTGCTCGTCTGATCCCGGGCAAAACCGGGAGGTGGAAACGATGAAGGAATCGACACGGGAACTGATGAAAAAATTCGAACAGGACTACGAAGTGTACCTCAGCGCCACGGAAGCGCTGACCTACTGGGTCGTGTACGCACGGCAGCTCCGCCCGCCGGAGGGCGAGGTCAGCCACCCGCACCAGGGGATCCGGTACGTGACCGGGCCGAACGAGGAGGGCAATGTGCTGCTGTTCCGGAACCCGGCATCGTCAGAGGCCTTCAGCGCCGAGTCGTGGGGCCCGATGGCAACGATCGACGATTTCGTAAAAAAAGCCCTTGCCCGGATCCTCTCGGAGAAGGATGCCGGCGAGACGGGGGCCGGGGAGACATGCGGGACGAGCTGCGGGTGATACACCAGCCGGAGGAATGATTTACATGACCATGTTACCGCCATCATCAAAAGCCGTGCTTCGCGTCCTCGGGGAAGGGGGTGCGATGACCCACAAGGACATCGTGAAGAAAACCCGCTGCAGCCCGAGGACCGTGCGGTACGCGCTCAGGAAACTCAAGGAGAACAAGCTGCTGATCGAGAAGCTGAACATCCACGACATGCGGCAGATCATCTACCAGTTCCGGAATACCTTACCGGAGATGCCGGCTGCCAGTGAATGATGGGTTCCGGCCGTCAGATTCATGATGGCAGCGGATCCCATCGGGGTACATCCCCGGATCAGTCAGGGGTATCAGCCCGGCCGCCGAAAAGTCCGGACCGGGATGGAGCCGGAAGTCCTGTCATGGAACAGGTCTCTTCCCTGCCGGGGAACCACAGATCCTCACGTTCCCCTTTCCCCGGCTGCTTCGGTAATCCGGTGAACTTCTCTTGTTTTTATCACCGGGACGACAGGCTGGAGATGGCGGACCTTGCCGGTATGATGGGAACGGGAACCGAAAGAAGAGCCCCGGCCGGTTACTTCAGTTTTTTCTCGAGTTTTTTGAGTTTCTTCTTTGCGCTGTCGCTGCCCGCGGCAGCCTGCTTCGCGAGTTCTTCTGCCTTCTCCTTCTTCACCTTGTTCAGCTTTGTCATCTGTTTCTTGCTCGTTGGCATGGAAATTCCTCGTTACGCCACTGGTTCAGGTTATCCCTGTTCCCACTTAACCGTATCCCGTACCGGCCTGTTGGAGAATGCCGGGAACAATGGATAGGATGATACTAAATTTTTCATTTGTCCCCTTCCGACCCCCCGGTACTCACGATGCTCCTGGAGCCAGGGGGGAGTCAGCCTTTGCCCCAGCCGCTATGGGTATTCCCGGCGGTGTGAAAATGTTGGATCAAGGTGACCAGGTGTACCGGTAATACCGAGGAATCCTTTTCACCCACCGCCCACTGGGGGGCAGGGCTGACGAAGGGAGGGAAATAGTTCCGGAAAACGGTTTTCAGCGAAGCCGCTTCGGACCTGAACCCCGGTTCATGGCCGATTCTCCGGTGCAGATTCTTTTCATTCCCTGCCACGCTGTGCAACGATCTCCCGTGCCCAGGTACGGGTCTGTGCCAGGTCCTCCGGGCGCGGGTTCCGGTACCGGACCAGGATCACCCTGCCCCGAAAGCCGCCGTTTCCGAGGATTGCGGCACCCTTCTTCTCCAGCGCTTCCGCCATGGCTGCGAGCATCTTCTCCCCGTCCCCGGCATACGATGCCGTGGCGAACAGGGCCACCTTCCGCCCGGAGAATGTCCCGTCACGGATCAGGCGGTTCATCAGGAGACCCGGCCCGGTGCCGTACATGCCGCTGCCGAGGAACAGGACCTCCGCTTCCGGCAGCGGTTTGCTGATGTCCCCGATGCTGACGCCCAGCTCATCCGCGATCGCCGCAGCCATCTTCCGGGTATGTCCTCCCCGGGAATCGACCAGTATTGCCACCTTTTCCATAGTTCTTCCACCGGCTTCCTGGTATTTCAAATTCCGGATTGTACCAGAATTCTGCGTACCTGGCGCCGTTGTGCATAATCCGGAAATGCTCCGGAACGGGCCCCGGTTTCATGCACGGATCAGACCGAAAAAAAATCGCGGGGATTTCCTGAACAGGTACCGCGGGGCCCTGTCGCACGCCGGCGCACCGGACCTTTTCATTCCTTCCCGGGGAACGGTACAAAGATTCATCTCCGTACACGGGACTATGATAAACGAGAGACCATGGAAGAGATCCCTGAGATACCCGGGGAGAAGCGAACCACAAGGACCCTGTTCATTACCCTGCTCCTTGTCTTTCTCTCCATGCTCATCGTCATGTTCATCTATGAGGTCACCAAGCAGATCCTGTTTCCGGCGATAACGCTCTGGCAGTCGCATTTCATGACGATCGCCTTCACGGGTGTCGTGGCAGTGCTGGTCATCTGGCTTCCCCTCCGCGACGCATATCGCGAACGACAGAAGACGGAGGAGGTATTGCAGCTGCAGCAGCAGTCCGAGGGAAAACTCAAGCGATCCTTTGCCCTGATGCACGGGATCATGGAGAGCCCGAAGGACGTGGCAATCCTTGCCCTCGATCGCGAATACCGGTATCTTGCCTTCAATGAGAACCACCGCCGGATGATGAAAGAGACCCTGAACGCCGATATTTCCCTCGGCACGGTTATGCCGGGGTATATTGTCAGCGGGAAGGATCGGAACAGGACGATCCAGGATTTTGACCGCGCTCTTGGCGGCGAATCCTTCACCTCGTTCGGGCGCTACGGGCGGCATGCCCCGGAGGGTCGCTGGTTCGCCGCAATCCACAACCCGATCCGGGACGAGAACGGCACGGTCTTCGGCCTGACGGTATTCATCGCGGATATCACCGAGAACAAGCGGGCGGAAGAAGCGATCCGGCTGGCCTACCGGAAGATCAACCTGCTGTCGGGGATCACCCGCCACGATCTCCGGAACCAGCTGATGGTCCTTGACGGATATATCGCGCTCAGTATGAACGTTTCGAATGACCGGGAAAGGCTCCTCGATTACCTTGCCCGGGGAAAGAAGGTGATGGATGTCATCGGCGAGCAACTCGATTTCGCCCGCGATTACGAAGAAATCGGGGTAAAATCCCCGCAATGGCAGAATATCCATGCCATTGTCACTTCGGTTGCAACCCGGCTCCCGATGCGGAATATCAATCTTACCGTCAGCGACCCCGGTCCCGAGGTGTACGCCGACCCGCTCCTGGAGAAAGTCTTTTTCAACCTCATGCAGAATGCGCTGAACTACGGGGGCGATGCGATGACGGCGATCCATGTCACGACGGCAGAGACCCCCGGGGCGCTGGATATCCTTGTCGCGGATGACGGTGCAGGGATCTCCGCCGGAGACAAGGCGCACCTGTTCACCCGGGGCTTCGGGAAGCATACCGGTCTCGGGCTGTACCTGAGCCGGGAGATCCTGTCGATCACCGATATCACCATCACCGAGGACGGCGAGCCCGGCAGGGGTGCACGGTTCAGGATCCGCGTACCGAAAAATGCGTACCGGTTTACCGGAAAAATTCCGGATCCCGGCCTGAAATAAGAGACGGGAAGCGGTACAATTCGGGTTCCGCGGGAACGGCAGGGCCTTCGGTAACCTTACTCGTTGCCCCGGATCAGCCGCGAGCCGAGATCATACGCCCTGTTGCAGTCGGCCGGGAACTGCTCCTCCCTGCGCTGTTTCTTTGCTGCCGGATCGAAGAGCGTGGACATGTACTTTGCATAATCGCTGAACTGGTACGTATCGGTGACCCAGAGCGCGTCGCAGGACCCGAAGATCCTCGCCATCGCCATCTCGGTCAGCCGGGCGGACTGGTCAAACCCCATCTCTTTCACCATCGCGTCGGTTGCCCCCGCCGTGTAGATGATCCCGGTCCGGATCTTTTTGGGAAAGAGGGTCGAACGCGGCGGATCGTACACCGAATACTGGAACATCAGCCGCTCGAGAAAGCTCCGCGTCATGCCGGTCGTGACCCCGTAATAGATGGGGGAGCCGACCAGGATGGCGTCGGCCTTCTCGATCTTCCGGAAGATCGGTTTCAGGTCATCCTTCACCGGGCAGTGCCCGTAGTTCTTCCCGCCGATCCGCTTGCAGGCAAAACAGCTGGTGCAGCCGCGGTACTCCAGGTCACAGAGGTGGACGAGCCCGGTCTTCGCCCCCTCGGATTCGGCACCCTCCAGGGCACGCCGGAGGAGCGTGGCCGTGTTCCATTTTTTCCGCGGGCTTCCGTTGAATGCGAGAAGTTTCATGCGTGGGAATTGGGAATGACAGGTTAAATACCTGAAGATCAGGGAAACGGGCAGGTCCGGAAAAACCGGATCTGCTGAAACCCTCATATCATCCTGGAACCAGGAGGGGGTCAGCCTTTACCCCGGATGCTATGGCATCCCCTGCAGGACAATAATGGTATGTTACCGTGTCCGGGATCCAGGGAATACCGGGGAATCCCATGCGCCCCCGGCCCCCGGGGGGCAGGGGAGGCACCAGGGGGGTAATATTCCGGGAAAAAAGGGTTTCACCGGGACCAAAAAAACGGGCACTCCGGGAGGACGAACGGGATCCCGGAAAAAGAGGTGCCGTCCGGCCGGTCACACGAGGGTGAAGGTGACCTTCTGCGAAGCCGTGCGGCCCTCGTACAGCTGGCCGGCCTGCCGGTAGTTGTTCTGCATGTTGTTGAGCTTCGAGATGACCTGGACCGTGTAGGTCCCGGGCGGATATTTTGCCGTCCCGTTGCCGAAGGTTGCACCGGTGTTCCAGGTATACGACGGGGCGCAGGGACTGTCTGCCAGGGCATCCCAGCACGGGCGCTGGAGGGACGCAACCCCCGGCGTTCCGCCGAGCATCACATCAAGCTGCTGCAGCGTGCTGCCGCCGGGGGTTGTCACGACAATGTCCATGAAGCCATCGTCGGCCGAGTTGGTGACGGGGCTGCGCAGGACGCCGGTACCGGTCTTAACCCCGATATTCTTGGTGATGGAGAACGCAAGCTGGCTGCCCCTGGCCACTGCCGTCCCTCCAGCGTCCGCTCCGTTTGCGCTGTTCGTGACGGAAAGGTGGAGCACGGGATCCCTGACAACGAAGACGCTGGCGCCCTGGCTGTACGGTTTGTTCCCGGTTGTGTCGAGCAGGTACCAGGTACCTGCATACCCGACGAAATCGGACGGATCCACGGTCAGGGACTTATACCGGGCCGAAGGGCCGAGGTCGACGATCTTGGTCGGGGCGGTGGTACTGACGATGCCGGCCGATGTCCACCACCCGATCCGGGTCAGGGTGGGCATCCCGTTGTCGCCACCTGCGGACAAAGTCCCGCGGGCCTGGTTCAGCGCGTGGGTAACGTTGAGCTGCCCCTCGCCGATATAGATCGTTGCTCCGCGATCGATAACGGGTGCGACCCGGTATGAATCGAGCGTGAGGAACGGACCGGGAACGATGGTCACTTTCCCGGGGATCATGGATCCGGGTGGCGAAGGAGCATTCAGCGGCTTCGGCTCCTCGTGACCGAAGAAATTGCCGAACAGGGATCCAATGAACGAGTCGATGAATGCAATGTGCGTGACGGCTGCCGGCGGGCTTTGTCCTTCTCCACCAGTCCCCATGGTCTGGAGCGTTCCGGCCGGCACGGGACCCCCGGCACCCTCCCCCCCGGCTCCGGCGCTTCCCGTGCTGTCCGGCTGTACTCCAGCCGTCTGCAGCTGAACGGGCTGCAGGCTGGCGACCGGGACAACCGACACCCGCTGGATCGCGATGCCGGCTGGCGTGGCGGATGGCGGTACCGTGGTCGTTGCCACGGAGGTTACCGAAGTCGTTGTCATTACCCTCCGGACAGGTATAATCACCTGCTTCAGGGTGGGGGAAAGGGGGACTGTCGTATCATTCGCGAGGAGCACGGTTCCGGAACGAAGCGTGGCGTTGATCGCCCCGGGTTGTACCGGCGGGTTCACGGCAGCTGCCGGGCCTGCGAACAGAAGAATCATCAGTCCCGCACATACGATACCAAAGAGAGACAAAAACCGGAATTTTTTCATTGCATCACATCCTGAATGGCGGCACGTATCAAATCGTTGCCGGTTCCTGACTGCGGGTATACCTCCGGGCTATGCAGGTTCAGGCGACCGGGACCGATCGGAACCAGACAGCGGTCAACCGGATCTGCCTGCTGCAGGACATCCTGTCTGCGTACCGTACGGATAGTACAAAATTGATTAAAACTTCTTTATTATACTTTTCGATTTTAACCGGATGCTGACCGGGTATTCGGGTCCCGCGATTCTGTCACCGGAGCGGGGTTCCGGCCCGGGGTCCGCACGTTCCTTTGTCCCTGTCAGATATCCTTCTGCATCCACACGGTATCGAACGAAATTCCGTTCTTCACACCAACGCCGATGAATCTCCCGCGCTCGATGAACCCGTGCTGTTCGTGGAACCTGATGCTGCCGTCATTCAGCGAGGAGATGGACGCAAGGATCGTGGTGATCCCCTGCCGGTTTCCTTCCCGCTCGAGCTGGGCAAGGATCCGGGATCCAAGGCCTTTACCCGTCAGCTCCGGACGGATGAAATACGAAACTTCTGCGGTATGCCGGAATACGGGCATCGGGTTGTGCGCATGGAGCAGCCCGAAACCCAGAACGCGGCCCGCGGGATCCCTGAGTACGACAGACGGGTAATCTTTGCATGCCTCAAGAAAGAACCCGAAGAACCCGTACGGGACAGCCTGCTCGGGAAATGCTGCAAAACCATGCCCGATGTAATAATTGAAAATATCGATGATCCCTTCACGGTCGGACTCAGCAACCGGCGCAATCGTGATCCCGGCCGCGAGAGGAGTGCCACGTTCCTGCATGGAAAACAGTATAGTTACTAAACTATTAAAGGAAGATGGGAAAAAAGAGGCCCGGTTCACTGCTGCCGGAACATCTCCCGCGTGATCCGGTTGCGGATTGCCGGGCAGTCGTCGAAAATGTCCTCCATCCGCCGGAAGACCTTCCGGATCGTTTCCCGATCCTTTTTCGAGAGACCGGATATCTCCCGGCCAATCTTCTCGCTCACGACGGCATGATATGCCCGGTGCCAGGCGAATACCCGCACGCCGGTCTCCGTCAGCCGGATACGGGCGGCCCGGTTGTCCTTCCCGCTGTTGATCCGCTCGACATACCCTTTCTCTTCCAGTTTTTTGAGGCTCTGGGATACGGCGCCTTTGGTGATGCCCAGGCGCCCGGCACAGGCAGAAAGGCCCTCATCGGGAAAGCGGCCGGCAATGTCGATCAGGTGCACTTCCGAGGTGTAGAGCAGGATGCCGTCGCCCGTATCAACGGGTTCGCGCTCGATCCGGGAGGCCTTGTTGAACAGCCGGATCATCAGGTCGCAGTAATCGCCCGGGTCCATGGCCGCGCCTGCGGCAGGAGAATCGTAGAGCATCTATACTGATTCCGCGGGGAAAGGTTAAGAATCTGCATGCCAGTGGGCTTATCTGATCTCAGGAGCGTCCCTGGTACCGAACCCGTCCTGCCGGTAATTTCCGGGGAGAACTCATCCGGCCCGCCAGAACCCGGATAGAATGGAAATACCTGATATTTTCCCGGGAAAATAACCCGTCCGGTGCAAAGGATATTCAGACCGGTGATCAGGAATATTGGATTCATTTGATAATATTCATCTGATCCGGAGTTGCCCTTTTTACTACATACCATCGACCGGGAGCTTGAACATGGCAGATGAACCATCAGGAAGCGGTGGCAGAACACCCCCGGAAGGCCCGGGTAAAAAAATTCCGTACGCGATTGTCACGATAGCTGTCGTGATCCTTGCAGCGGTACTGACTGCGAAATTCGGTTTCGGTACCGACCTGCTGAACCCGGCCGGGGCCAGATGAGCCCGGTGCATGTATCGGTGACAGGAAAAGCTGCCACGGATCCGTCGCGCTCAGGCCCTGTTGCCTGCAGATCCGATCCGGCAACCCCGTCCGGGAGGGGCAAAACGCAACGGTTAACACACCCGGCGCCCGGAATACCTGGTACATGAATAAAAGACGGATGTACGTCTGTTCGATCGAGGCGGCAATGGACGTGATCGGCGGGAAATGGAAACCGCACATCCTCTGGAAGATCAAGGACGCCCCGCTCCGTTTCGGGGCAATCCAGGAGAAGCTGCCGGCGATCTCCCAGAAGATGCTCACCCGCCAGCTCCGGGCCCTTGAGGGGGATCGGCTGATCACCCGCACGGAGTACCCCGGCATGCCGCCCCGGGTCGAGTACTCCCTGACGGAGCGGGGCCGGACCGTCATCCCGGTTCTTGCATCCCTCAAAGACTGGGCGGAGGGGGAGCTGGCAGAGCAGATCAGCGAGATCCACTGACCGGAGCGGGCCCCGCCCGGCACCCATGCCCGGTTCCGGCAGGAAAACCGTGCGGGCTGCGGGAAAGATGCAACCGGTTCAAAAAACCCGCCGGGCGGGACAGCGGTCGCATCTAGGGCCCGGTTTTCGGAACCATCTCTTCAAAGAACAGGTTTTTGTCCCCGATCACGATCACAACCGCAACCAGGAACATCAGTACGGTGACCATGCACTTGGTGATCTGTTCGGCCGGGATAAAGCTCATGGATACATCTGCCGAGAGGTGAAAAAGGAAACAGGCAACAATGCTCCGGTTGTTCCGGTAAAATATCCAGTTGACGAGGAATGCCATCACGACCGTGCTTACAAAGAAGTTTGTCGTGAAGAGCCAGCTGGAAAGGAGGGAATTCTGGTAAAACCCGCTGATGAAGAAGAGCGGGGTATGCCAGAACGCCCAGATGAGGCCGAATGAGACCGATGTGACAAAAAGCGAAGAACGGCTCCTGAGGCTGTCGACCCCGTACCCTCTCCACCCCGCTTCCTCCAGGGCCGGGGCAAGGAAGATGCCGGTGAGGGCCGGAATGGTCATGAACGAGGGGGTGAACAGGATCGTGAACTGGTCCGGGGATCCCCCGAACAGGAGGGAGATCCCTATCCCGATGCAGATCATCGCCGGGAACAGCAGGATGATGAACGGGAGCATCCGCTGATCGATACGCCGGAGACTGACCAGCCGGTCCCGGTAATCGCTCCAGAGTTCCGGGCTCCCGGCCTGCCGGAACAGGATGAGTGCTGCTGCTGCGGGACCGCAGATCCCAAGAAATATCAGCAGTCCCTGCAGTGCCTGGGATCCCCCGTTCCGGCTGAAATACGCATCGGCAAACCAGAAGAACCAGGCAACGAGGAAGGCGATCAGGAAGAACGGTGCCGGTTTATAGGTTACCCGGGTATCCGTCATGGCATCTCCCGCAATCTGACCTGTGCCGGAATATGCGACCGGCATTGATAAGGCAATCGTCCGGGATGCCCGGAAAATACCCGGGGTATGCGATATTTTCATCCCGGCCTGGAAAATCGCAGCTACCCGAACGGATGGATGTTGAGTTTGGCCAGGAAGTCAATAATCTGGGTGATGAATACCATGACCGATGCAATGAACGCCGAACCGACTTCCAGCAGGGACGGGAGCGTGTACCCTTTGCTCTGCGAATAGAGCGCAACCAGCCTCTCGCGCTCCTTGGACAGGGCATCGAGCCCTGCCTGCACAGCGGCGATCGCGTCCGCACCGGAGCCCTCCTGCCCGATCAGGTTCAGGAGTTCCTGCTCCCTGGGCTCGTAAATCAGATAAATTTCATGGATCTTCCTTTCAATCCTCCCTCTCACGATATTCCTTATTCCCGCAGTACCGCTCAGGAAGAGACCGAGTCCCGTGATAATGAGACCGGTGAAGACGATGACCGGCGTGATATCGAATACCCAGGTACCGCCGGTGCCGTACGTGCCGGGACTGCTGAAGGAGTTGATATTTTCGAGCGTTATACAGACAAAGTAAAAAGCAGCGAAGTGCCGGAACAGATTCTGGACGGGTTTTACGTTATCGAACGGATCCGCAGCCATCAGGTTGAGGCGGATATGGTCCCGGAACCGGCTCCCGTTCATCTCGTGAATGAAACGGGCGAGGCCTATCAGGATCAGGAGGATCAGTGCCAGGAGGACGATCTTGAAATCGTAATAAATGGCATTGAATGCAAAGAAAAGATCACCCGCTACCGGAAAAACCAGATCCGGATTGATGAAATCAGACTTGTGGGTAACAATAAACGGGAGTTCCAGGAAAAACAGCAGGATCACGATCTGGATGACGTTCCAGGGATCATGGAACCACGCCTCCCACACCTTCCGGAGCTCCTTTACCTCGTCGTGCTGGTAGAGGCCTTCCAGTCCTCCGTTGAAAAGATCCCCGATCTTCCGGAAAAAATAGCAGAGTCCGCCTAATTCCAGCCCGATCAGGATGGGCTGGATCATGACCCAGATCCAGTTGCGGGTTCCCGATGGGTGGAAAATTCCTCCCTCATACGCTATCCCGAATACGAGAAAGATATCGATCCCGGCAAGTATCGAGACCAGGTACGGGCAGGGAAGATTGCGGAAAAACCGTTCGATCCAGCCGACAGGGTTCCCGATGGTCAGGGGCATGAATATCATCCCGGATGAATTCGATCAATGAAATAATATCAGCCGCGCTGATAAAGGTTCCTTTTGCCTGGATCCGGTCACCTGATCACGGGAAGAGTTCGTCCTGCCCGTCTGCCGGACCCGGGATCATCTTTTTCCTCTCCTCCGGGGAGAGAAAGCAGGATAATCTCCCGAAGAATGCAGGCCCGCGGGAGCATGGCACTGATGATGGGGCATCACGGTATGCATGTCCCCGTTGCCGGGACTGTCGGTTGTTACGGGCACCCCTTCCTGACATTTTTGTCCCTGTTCCCTATATATCCCCGCGAATTCTTCCTTAGCTGGGGAATGATGAAATAATGCTGTACAGGAAATTCCCGCGGTGCCCGCACGAACTCTCGATCCTCGGTTTCGGGTGCATGCGGCTGCCGCCAGAAGCGGGCCAGCCGGCGGGAGGCAAGATCGATGTACCGCAGGCAACCGGCATGATCCGCGCCGCCATCGACGGAGGAGTCAATTATATCGACACGGCGTACCCGTACCACAACGGGGAGAGCGAGGTGGTCGTCGGCAAAGCGCTGGGGGACGGGTACCGGAAGAAGGTCTTTTTGGCAACCAAGCTCCCGAGCTGGCTCATCACCTGCCGGGAGGACATGGACCGGTACCTGGACGAACAGCTCGCAAAGCTCGCCACGGACCATATCGACTTCTACCTTCTCCACGGGCTGGGCGGCGAGACGTGGGAGAACCTCTCCCGGCTGGGCGTTCTCGAATTCCTCGACAACGCCCGGGCCGACGGCCGGATCCGGTACCCGGCGTTCTCGTTCCACGACGAGTTTGCGGTCTTCAAAACGATTGTCGACACCTACGAGTGGACCTTTGCCCAGATCCAGTACAATTACATGGACGAGCAGTACCAGGCCGGCACGCAGGGGCTCCGGTACGCAGCGGAACGGGGCCTTGGCATCGTGGTCATGGAACCGCTCCGGGGCGGCCTCCTCTCCGGTGACGTCCCCGCGATCCACGGGCATCTCGCCAATGCCCCGGTCCGGCGCACGCCGTCGGAATGGGGGCTCCGCTGGGTCTGGAACCATCCCGAGGTCACGGTCGTCCTCTCCGGCATGTCGGCACCGGGGCAGGTGACCGAAAACCTTGCCTGCGCTGCACAGGGGCTGCCGGATTCGCTCACACCGGAGGAGCTGGCCGTGGTCGAAACAATGCGGGAGACTTTTGCCTCCCGCGTGAAGATCCCGTGCACCGGCTGCCGCTACTGCATGCCGTGCGAACACGGCGTCGACATCCCCTCGTGCTTCATGTATTACAACCAGGCGTACACCTACGAGGCAAAGGAGAAGGCGGCGGGCGTGTACCTCTGGGCCCTCAACGGTTCATTCTCCGGGGGGGTCCCGGGGTTTGCTTCCTGCTGCGTGGAGTGCGGCGAGTGCGAGGAGAAATGCCCGCAGCATCTTCCCATCCGGGAGTACCTGAAGGACGTGAGTGAATTTTTCGGGAAATGAAAAAATGTACTCTGTTGAATTCCTCAATCCGGATATCTGCTCCGCCCTTGCACCAGCCCTGCCCCCCGTCGTCATTTCCAAAGACGTTACCCGCGTAAAACCATGAGGTGAACCAATGCCCGTCATTACGATCGATCTCTGGAAAGTAAGCCCTGAAACGAAAGCAGAACTGATCAGGAACCTGACAAAAACCGCGTCGGAGATCACGAAGCTTCCGCCGCAGGCGTTCTTCGTGTACGTCCGCGAGTACCCGCTCGACGCCATCGGCACGGGCGGCGTCCCGCTCGCGCAGCAGAACCTGCCGCCGTTTGCGCCGAAGGAATAGGCACCCGGTTATGCAAGCATCCCGGCCATTGTTACGATCTCCCGCATGAATGCCGGCAGGTCGGCGGGCCAGCGCGAGGTGATGAGGTTATTGTCCACCACGACCTCCCGGTCTTCCCAGATCCCCCCGGCAGCTTTCACATCCTCCGGCACGCCGTCGTGCCAGAACGAGGTCAGGTGCCTGCCCTTCACAACCCCTGCCGCTGCAAGGGTCCAGGGGCCGTGGCAGATGGATGCAACCGGCTTGTTCTTCTTAAAAAAAACCCGTGCGATCTCCCGGGCTTTTTTCGAATCACGGACCGTTGCGGGCGCCCCGTCCGGCGAGCCGCCGGGGATGAGGAGCAGGTCGTACCTGTCGGGATCGACCTCGTCGATTGTCAGGGTCGGCTCGAGCAGGTAGCCGTGCTCGCCGTGAATCGTCGTTTTCGACGGGGCTGCGATGTCCACATCCCACCCGATCTCCCGGAGGCGGAAGAGCGGGAAAAAAACTTCCATATCCTCGAAATTGTCTGCCGTCAGAATCACGGCCTTCCTGCGGTGCGATGTCATGGGCCATCCTCCGGTTACCTCGGGTTACCGCTGATGCCTTCAAGGTTTTCCCCGGTTGCAAATATTGGAAGAACGGGCCGGGATCCCGCGGCTCATCCACCTGCACAGGATCTCCGCGAAAAGCCCGGCAGCCACGCCATTACCTGCGCAGCATCCCATCGCCTCGCCCGTGACCGGGACGCTCCTGTTCCCTGTCCCGTTGATCAGGCCGGGAAAATCCCGGCAGGCCGGAGGGTAGTACGGCCCGGCCCCCGGCACAGCACGATCGGATCGCGCCCCCCGGGCGGTCAGCCCGGCTGCTGCGTGATCGAGATGAGATTGCCGCACGTATCGTCGAAGACGGCGGTCATCGCGGCGCGGGAGGAACGGGAAGGAATATCTTCTGGTCTTCATCCTTCCGCTTTTTTTTCCAGATGATGGCAGACCGCCGCTGCCATCATTGTTCCGGCACCGGCCCGGCAGGCGTGGGGTACCTCCCCCCCTGTTGTTTTTGTCCGTATTCCCGGTGGCGCGATCCCGGGATGTATGGATGCGGTCTTCAACCTCC
>Ga0187786_10000368_pt1 | contig 13418 bp, 9 predicted proteins | sample 0815_BV2_10_20_M_FD_132449 | JGI IMG/M metagenome (GOLD analysis project Ga0187786, IMG submission 132449) | Tropical peat soil microbial communities from peatlands in Department of Meta, Colombia - 0815_BV2_10_20_MG | ecosystem: Environmental > Terrestrial > Soil > Wetlands > Peat | place...
ATGGGTCCGATGACCATGCAGTTCGCGGTCAAGGACGCCGCCGGCCTCGCCAAGGTCAAGGATGGCGACAAGGTGCGCTTCCAGGCGGTGATGGCAGGCGGCGACGTCGTCGTCACCCGCATCGAAGCCGCGAAGTAGGGCGCAGGCGATGAAGCCCGTGAGGAACGGGCTGGCGTGGGTGTTGATGGGCATTGCGCTGTCTGCCGGGGCGGAGTCTGTTCCCGGCGGCAGCGTCGAAGCCTTGCTCGCCATCGCCCGCCAGCAGAGTCCCGAGGTGACGGCCCTGCGCCTGGAAGCCGAGGCGGCACGGGAACGCGCCGCCGCCAGCGGCGCACTGCCCGACCCGGTCGCGCGAATGGAATGGCGCAACTTCACCAACGCCGGCTCGGATGCCAGCCCGAGTCTTTCGCCCGCACGCATCGGCAGCACCAAGTACACGCTGATCCAGCCCCTGCCGTTCTGGGGCAAGCGCGACCTCAAGCGCGAGGGTGCCGAGGCCGAGGCGGAAGCCGCCAAGGGCCGCACCGATATCGGCTGGATCGAACTGGCGGCCCGTATCAAGACGGCCTACGCGCTCGACTACGCCTTATCGCAGCAGCTGGCGCTGACTCGCGAAGTAATCGAACTCGTCGATCGGCTGGAAGGCATCAGCCGCACGCGCTATGCCGGCGGGCTGGCGCCGCAGCAGGACGCCATCCGCGCCCGCGTCGAGCGCACGGCCATGCAGACGGAGCTGGTCCAGCTGGAGAACGAGCGCCACCACGCCCAGGTGCGCATCAACGGCTTGCTGGCGAGGCCGGCGCACGAGGCATTGGCCGAGCCGCAGACCCTGCGCGCCGTGCCGGCGAGCCTCGATCACATGGCGCTGGCGGAGCGCTTGCGCGCGCGCAATCCGCAGCTCTTCGCCGACGACGCGCGCATCCGCGCCGCCGAGAAGAATCGCGACGCGATCTATCGCAACCGCTATCCCGATGTCGCGCTCGGCCTGTCGCCGATCCAGACGCGCAACCGCATCAGCGAATGGGAACTGATGCTGGAAGTGAATATCCCGCTGCAGCAGGAGAGCCGGCGCAGCCAGGAGCGCGAAGCGGAACGGATGGTCGAAGCGGCGCGCGCGCGGCGCGAAGCCGGCGCCAACCAGTTGCTGGCGGAACTGGAAGAGAACCTCTCGGCGCTGGAGGCGGCACGGCGCGTCGAGATGCTGTCGAGCGGCGATCTGCTGCCGCAGGCGGAGCTGACGTTCCAGGCCGCGCTCGCTGGCTATGAAAACGGCAAGGTCGATTTCGCGACGCTGCTCGACGCCCAGCGGCAAATTCGCAAGGCAAAACAGGACGCCATCAGGGCCCAGGCCGAGCAGCAGGCGCGGCTGGCCGACATCGAACGTTTGGTGGGAGAGGACTTATGAAGCAACTTGCGATCATCGGTGCCGTGGTGGCACTGGCCGCGGGCGCCGGTTACTGGTTCGGCGGGAAAGTCAGCCATGGCGATACGCCGCCCACGGCTGCTGCGCCGGCGGCGGGCAAGAAGCTGCTTTACTACCGCAACCCCATGGGCCAGCCGGACACCTCGCCGGTACCGAAGAAGGACCCGATGGGCATGGACTACATCCCGGTCTACGAGGGCGAGGAAACGGCAGCCGGCGACAGCGGCATCAAGGTCAGCGCCGAGCGGGTCCAGAGGCTGGGCGTAAAGTCAGCCGTGGTGGAACGCCGGGTGCTCGACCGCATAGTGCGCGCCGCCGGCCGTGTGGAAATTGATGAGCGGCGTGTCTTCGCCGTGGCGCCGAAGTTCGAGGGCTGGATCGAGCGTCTCCACGTCAATGCCACCGGTCAGCCCGTTGGCCGCGGCCAGCCGCTGTTCGAGGTGTATAGCCCCGAGCTGGTGTCGGCGCAGCGCGAGTACGCCATTGCTGCGAAAGCTGCGGCGGAAGCGTCCGGCGATACGCAAGCGGCCATGCGGCAACTGGCCGATGCGGCACTCGCGCGCCTGCGCAACTGGGACATTTCCGAGGAGCAGATCAAGAGGCTCGCAAGTGGCGGCGAGGCACGCACGCTGACTTTCCGTTCGCCGGTTGCGGGAGTCGTGACGGAGAAAAAGGCGTTGCAGGGCGCGCGATTCATGCCCGGCGAGACGCTCTACCAGGTGGCCGATGTCTCGGCGGTGTGGGTGGTCGCCGACGTGCCGGCGCAGGACATTGCCCTGGTGAAGACGGGTGCCCGCGCGCGGCTTGCCATCGACGCCTATCCGGGGCGCGGCTTCGAGGGCACCGTCAGCTACATCTATCCGACCATGAAGGCCGAGACGCGCACGATCCCGGTGCGGCTGGAACTCGCCAATCCCGGCGGGCTGTTGAAGCCGGCCATGTACGCGCAAGTGGAATTCGCGGCGGCCGGTCGCGGCGCGGTGCCGACCGTTCCCGTATCGGCGGTCATCGACAGCGGCGCGCGCAAGGTGGCGATCGTGGAACTCGGCGAAGGCCGCTTCGAGTCGCGCGAGGTGAAGACCGGCGCGCGCGGCGACCAGTACGTCGAAGTGCTGGAAGGCCTCAGGGAGGGTGAGCGCGTGGTGGTGGCGGGCAACTTCCTGATCGATTCCGAGAGCAACCTCAAGGCCTCGCTCGGTGGCATGGAGAAGCCGAAGGCATCTGGCGTCGGCCACCATGCCGACGGCACGCTCGATGCCATCGATGCCAGGGCCGGCACGGTCACCATCACCCATCAGCCGGTGGCGAGCCTCAAGTGGCCGGCGATGACCATGGAGTTCGTGCCGGCGAATCCCGCGCTGCTGGCCGGCGTCAAGCCAGGCACGCCGATTGCCTTCGAGTTCGTCGAGCGCAAGCCGGGCGAGTGGGTCATCACCAAGATCGAAAAGAGAAACTGAAAATGCTTTCTTCCCTGATCGACTGGTCGGCCCGCAACCGCTTCCTCGTCCTGCTCGGCACGCTGATTGCCATTCTGGCCGGCATCTACGCGCTGGTGAAGACGCCACTCGACGCGCTGCCCGACCTCTCGGACGTGCAGGTGATCGTCTATACGGAAGTGCCGGGCCAGGCGCCGCAGGTGGTCGAGGACCAGGTCACCTATCCGCTGACCACGGCCATGCTGTCGGTGCCGAAGTCGAAGGTGGTGCGCGGTTTCTCGTTCTTCGGCGCCTCCTTCGTCTATGTCATCTTCGACGACGGCACCGACATCTACTGGGCGCGTTCGCGGGTGCTGGAATATCTCAGTGCCGTTGCCGGCCGGCTGCCGCGGGGCGTCACGCCGACGCTGGGCCCGGACGCCACCGGTGTCGGCTGGGTGTTCCAGTACGCGGTGCTGGCCAAGGACAAAACCCTGGCCGAGCTGCGCACCTTGCAGGACTGGTACCTGCGCTACCAGCTGACCAAGGCGCAGGGCGTGGCCGAGGTGGCCAGCATCGGCGGCTTCGTCCAGCAGTACCAGGTGACGGTCGATCCGGTGAAGCTGCGCGCCTACGGCATTCCGCTGGCCAAGGTGGGGCAGGTGATCCGCGAGTCCAACCGCGACGTCGGCGGCCGCAGCCTGGAGATGGCCGAGACCGAGTACATGGTGCGCGGCCGCGGCTACCTGCGCGGTGTCGACGACATCGCCTCGCTCGTCGTCAAGGCCGAACGCGGCACGCCGGTGCTGATCCGCGACATTGCTCGCGTCGAACTGATGCCCGACGAGCGACGCGGCATTGCCGAACTGGATGGTGAGGGTGAGGTGGTTTCGGGCATCGCCATGGCCCGCTACGGCCAGAACGCGCTCGAAGTGATCCACAACATCAAGGAGAAGCTGGCCGAGATTTCCAGCGGCCTGCCGGAAGGTGTCAGCATCCGCGCCGTCTACGACCGCTCGGAGCTGATCCAACGCGCCATTGAGACCTTGAAGAGCACGCTGTTCGAGGAAAGCGTGATCGTCGCCCTGGTCTGCGTGCTGTTCCTGCTGCACGTGCGCTCGGCGCTGGTGGCCATTCTGATGCTGCCGGTCGGCGTGCTGATGGCCTTCATCGCCATGCGCTGGATCGGCGTCAACTCCAACATCATGAGCCTGGGCGGCATCGCCATCGCCATCGGCGCCATGGTCGATGCGGCCATCGTCATGATAGAGAACGCCCACAAGCACATCGAGCGCTTGCAGCCAGGAGAATCGCGCGGCGAAGCAATGATTGCAGCGGCGAAGGAAGTCGGGCCGGCGCTGTTTTTTTCGCTGCTGATCATTACCGTCTCCTTCCTGCCGGTGTTCACGCTGGAGGCGCAGGAGGGCCGGCTGTTCGCACCGCTCGCCTACACCAAGACCTTCGCCATGGCCGGCGCGGCGATCCTGTCGGTGACGCTGGTGCCGGTGTTGATGCTGTTGTTCATCCGCGGCCGGATACTGCCCGAGGCGAAGAACCCGGTGAATCGCGCGCTCATCGCCCTCTACCGGCCGGTGATCGCCTGGGTGATGCGCTGGAAGAAGCTGACCATCGCCCTGGCGCTGGCGACGCTGGCGGTTACGGTATTGCCGGCGTCGAAGCTGGGCAGCGAATTCATGCCGACCTTGAACGAGGGCACGCTGTTCTACATGCCGACCGGCCTGCCGAGCATGTCGGTGACCAAGGCGGCGGAACTGCTGCAAACGCAGAACAAGATCATCAAGAGCTTCCCGGAAGTGGCCTCGGTGATCGGCAAGGCGGGACGCGCGAACACGGCCACCGACCCGGCGCCGGTCGAGATGTTCGAGACGGTGATCAACCTCAAGCCCGAATCCGAATGGCGGCCGGGCCTGACGCTTGATGGCTTAATTGCAGAGCTGGATCGCGCGCTGCAATTTCCCGGCATCGCCAACTCCTGGACCATGCCGATCAAGGCGCGCATCGACATGCTGTCTACCGGCATCCGCACGCCCGTCGGCATCAAGGTATTCGGCAAGGACCTCGCCGAGATGGAGCGCGTGGCCAGGGAGATCGAGGCCGTGGTGAAGCAGGTGCCCGGCACTTCCAGCGCCTACGCCGAGCGCATCACCGGCGGCTACTACCTGGACATCGAACCCGACCGCACCGCCCTGGCGCGCTACGGCATCAATCCCGGCGAATTGCAGGACGTGGTGGCCACCGCCATCGGCGGCGAGATGGTGACGACGACGGTGGAAGGACGCGAGCGCTTCGGCGTCACCGTGCGCTACCCGCGCGAATTGCGCGACGATCCCGAGAAGATCGCCCGCCAGGTGCTGGTGCCGACCATGGCCGAAATGGGCGGTGCGCCGGCGATGATTCCGCTCGGCCAGGTGGCGAAGGTGAGCATCAATCGCGGCGCGCCGGCCATCCGCACCGAGAACGCGCTGCTCTCGGCCTACATCTACGTCGACATCCGCGAGCGCGACATCGGCTCCTACGTGGCCGAGGCGCGCCGGGCAGTGGCCGGGCAGGTGAAGTTTCCGCCCGGCTACTACGCGACCTGGAGCGGCCAGTTCGAGTACATGGAGCGCGCCGCCGAGCGGCTCAAGATCGTCGTGCCGCTGACGCTCGCGATCATCTTCTTGCTGCTCTACCTCAACTTCCGCCGCCTGACCGAAACGCTGATCGTCATGCTCTCGGTGCCCTTCGCGCTGGTCGGCGGCGTTTGGCTGATGTGGTGGCTCGGCTACAACCTCTCGGTGGCGGCGGCGGTCGGCTTCATCGCCCTCGCCGGTGTGGCTGCGGAGACTGGCGTGGTGATGCTGATCTATCTCGACCATGCCTGGCGCGAAAGTCAGTCACGGCGACACGCCGAGGGCGGGCGGGTAACGGCAGGCGATCTCTACGCGGCGGTGATGGAAGGCGCCGTCGAACGCGTGCGGCCGAAGATGATGACCGTGACGGCCATCATGGCCGGCCTGCTGCCGATCATGTGGTCGACCGGCGCCGGTTCCGAGGTGATGCGCCGCATCGCCGCGCCCATGGTCGGCGGCATGATCTCGTCGACGCTGCTGACGCTGATCGTGATCCCGGCGATCTACGCCTGGGTGAAGGGCCGCAGCCTGCGCTGAATCCTGTCGCTCTCGGGTGACAGGCGGTCCGGCCGGCAACCTGGCCGTAGCATCACCCCATCACGAATCGGGAGCGATGCATGCGCAACTGGATTTCCATGGCCGCGGCCCTGTCGCTGCTTGCCGCCTGCGGCGGCGGTGGTTCGTCCGGCCCTGCCGTGACCTCGTCGAGTTCGTCTTCGGGTGCATCGTCCGGCACGGGAAGTTCATCGGGCTCCGGCGGGGCATCGTCGGGCGGCACCGCGACGTTGCACTATGCCTCGATGGCCTCGGCTGACCTCGGCATCGGTGCCAGCCTCAACGGCGCGGTTCCCTTCCCGGCCGACAACGCCTGGAACACCGATATTTCGGTTGCGCCCGTCGATCCCGACTCCGCCGCCATCATCGCCAGTATCGGCACCAACGGCAGCCTGTTCCCCGACTTCGGCTCCGGCACCTGGAACGGCGCGCCGATCGGCATTCCCTACATCGTCGTCGCGGGCACGCAGGCAAAGGTGGCAATCAATTACACTGCCTACGGCAACGAGAGCGATCCGGGTCCGTATCCCGTGCCGTCCAATGCGCCGGTCGAGGGCGCGCTTCCCGACGGTAGCGGTGGCGGCGACCGCCACGTGCTCGTCATCGACCGCGACAACAACCGCCTCTACGAGATCGGCGAGGCCTACAAGCAGGCCGACAATTCCTGGAACGCCACGGTCGGCGCGATTTTCCACCTCGACTCGAACAACGTGCGCCCCGGCGGCCAGCCCGGCTGGACCAGCACCGATGCTGCTGGCCTGCCGATTTTCCCCGGCCTGGTGCGCTACGACGAAGCATCGACTGGCACCATCGCCCACGCGCTGCGCTTCACGGTCAGCTCGACGCGCCGCGCCTACGTGCCGCCCGCTACGCACTGGGCGTCTTCGAACACCTCGGCCAGCCTGCCGCCGATGGGCATGCGCGTGCGCCTGAAGACGAGCTACGTGATTCCGGCGAACTTCAGTACCGAGAGCAAGGCCATCCTGCAGGCGCTCAAGACCTACGGCATGATGGTCGCCGACAATGGCAGCAACTGGTACATGACCGGCGCGCCGGATTCGCGCTGGAACAACGACGCGCTCAAGAGCGAACTCGGCAGCGTCAAGGGTTCTAACTTCGAAGTTGTGCGCATGGACGGTCTGGTCGCCCCCTGAATTTCCGAAGGTTGACGTTAACGTCAACCTTCGCTAGATTCGATCTTCCATCCTGTTGGAGGCGGCGGTGAAGCGAGCGTCCTACAAGCCCAAGCACAAGGTGCGTTTCGTCACCGCGGCCTCGCTGTTCGACGGCCATGATGCCTCGATCAACATCATGCGCCGCATCCTCCAAGCCAGCGGCGCCGAGGTCATCCACCTCGGCCACAATCGCTCGGTCGGCGAGATCGTCAATGCCGCGCTGCAGGAAGACGCGCAGGGGATCGCCATCAGCTCCTACCAGGGCGGCCACGTCGAGTACTTCAAGTACATGGTCGACCTGCTCCGGCAGCGGGGCGGCGACAACATCAAGGTGTTCGGCGGCGGGGGCGGCGTCATCGTCCCGGCCGAGATTCAGGAATTGCACGACTACGGCGTGGCGCATATCTACTCGGTGCAGGACGGCCAGAAGATGGGCCTGCAGGGCATGATCGACGACATGGTGCGGCGGGCCGACTTCGACCTGACGCCTCTTGCGCCCCAGTCCATCGAGCCGCTGGTCGCCGGCGACCGCCGCGCACTGGCGATGATCATCACCGCGCTGGAAAACGGGGCGTGGGCCGCGCCGCTGGTGCCGGCGCTGCACGCGCGCGCCGCTGCGATCGAGACGCCCGTGCTCGGCATCACCGGCACCGGTGGCGCTGGCAAGTCCAGCCTGACCGACGAACTGATCCGCCGCTTCCGGCTCGACCAGGAGGACCGCCTGAAGGTCGCCATCATCTCCATCGACCCGTCGAGGAAGAGAACCGGCGGCGCGCTGCTCGGCGACCGCATCCGCATGAATGCCATCGAGCACCCCAACATTTTCATGCGTTCGCTGGCGACGCGCGACACCGGCAGCGAGTTGTCGAAGGCGCTGCCCGACGCCGTGGCCGCCTGCAAGGTGGCCGGTTTCGACCTGATCGTCGTCGAGACTTCGGGCATCGGCCAGGGCGACGCCGCCATCGTGCCGCTGGTCGATGTCTCCATGTACGTGATGACGCCCGAGTTCGGCGCGGCTTCGCAGCTGGAGAAGATCGACATGCTCGACTTCGCCGACTTTGTCGCCATCAACAAGTTCGACCGCCGCGGCGCCGCCGATGCTCTGCGCGACGTGAGGAAGCAATACCAGCGCAACCGCGAGCGCTTCAATGAGAAGCCCGAGGACATGCCCGTCTTCGGGACGCAGGCGGCGCGCTTCAACGATGACGGCGTCACCGCGCTCTATCAGGCGTTGCTGCCCGCGCTGGCGGAAATGGGCTTGCCGCCGAAGCCCGGCAAGCTGCCGGTGGTGGCCGTGAAGTATTCCTCGCCGGGCCGCGCCATCGTGCCCGCCGAGCGGGTCCGCTATCTGGCCGAGATTGCCGAAGCGGTGCGCGGCTACCACGGGCACACCGCAGAGCAGGCGACCATCGCCCGCGAGCGCCAGTCGTTGAAGACAGCCAAGGCGATCTTCGAAGCTTGCAGCAAGGAAGCCAGGGACTTCGATGAGCTGATCGCCTGGAAGGAAAGTCAGCTGTCGCCACACGCCACCCGGCTGCTCGCCATGTGGCCGGACATGAAGCGTGCCTACGCGGGCGACGAGTACGTGGTCAAGATTCGCGACAAGGAGATCCGCACCGCGCTGGTCAGCGAATCGCTCTCCGGCACCAAGATAAGAAAGGTCATCCTGCCGCGCTTCGAGGACGAGGGCGAACTGCTGCGCTTCCTGATGCGCGAGAACGTGCCGGGCAGCTTCCCGTACACCGCGGGCGTGTTCGCCTTCAAGCGCGAGAACGAAGACCCGACCCGCATGTTCGCCGGCGAGGGCGATGCCTTCCGCACCAACCGCCGCTTCAAGAAGGTCTCAGAGGGCATGCCGGCCAAGCGCCTGTCCACCGCCTTCGACTCCGTGACGCTCTACGGCTGCGACCCCGACGAGCGGCCCGACATCTACGGCAAGATCGGCAACTCGGGCGTCTCCATTGCCACGCTTGACGACCTCGAGGTGCTCTACTCGGGCTTCGACCTCTGCGACCCGGCCACCTCGGTGTCGATGACCATCAACGGCCCGGCGCCGATGATCCTGGCGATGTTCTTCAACACCGCCATCGACCAGCAGCTCGACCGGTTCCGTGCCGACAACCAGCGCGAGCCGACCGACGACGAGGCACAGAAGATCAGGGAATGGGTGCAGGCCACCGTGCGCGGCACCGTGCAGGCCGACATCCTCAAGGAAGACCAGGGCCAGAACACCTGCATCTTCAGCACCGAGTTCGCGCTGAAGATGATGGGCGACATCCAGGAGTACTTCGTCCACCATGGCGTCAAGAACTTCTACTCGGTGTCGATCTCCGGCTACCACATCGCCGAAGCCGGTGCGAACCCGATCTCGCAGCTCGCCTTCACGCTCGCCAACGGCTTCACCTACGTCGAGTCCTATCTCGCGCGCGGCATGCACATCGACGACTTCGCGCCCAACCTCAGTTTCTTCTTCAGCAACGGCATGGACCCCGAATATTCGGTGATCGGCCGTGTCGCGCGCCGCATCTGGGCCGTGGCCATGAAGAACAAATACGGCGCCAACGAGCGCTCGCAAAAGTTGAAGTACCACATCCAGACCTCCGGCCGCAGCCTGCATGCGCAGGAGATGGACTTCAACGACATCCGCACCACCCTTCAAGCCCTCATTGCCATCTACGACAACTGCAATTCTCTGCACACCAACGCCTACGACGAAGCCATCACCACGCCGACCGAAGAGAGCGTGCGGCGCGCCATGGCCATCCAGCTCATCATCAACCGCGAGTGGGGCGTCGCGAAGAACGAGAACCCCAACCAGGGCGCCTTCGTCATCGACGAACTGACCGACCTGGTCGAGGAAGCCGTACTCAAGGAGTTCGAAGCCATCGCCAGCCGCGGCGGCGTGCTCGGCGCCATGGAGACCGGCTACCAGCGCGGCAAGATCCAGGAAGAGAGCCTTTACTACGAGCAGAAGAAGCACGACGGCTCCTACCCGCTGATCGGCGTGAATACCTTCCTCAATCCCAAGGGCAGCGGCGTGCAGGAAATCGAACTGGCGCGCTCGACCGAGGCAGAGAAGCAAGGCCAGCTCCAGCGCCTGCGCGACTTCCAGTCGCGCAACGCCGAACAGGCCCCGGTGTGGCTGGCCAAACTCAGGCAGGCCGTGATTGAGAACGGCAACGTCTTCGCCGTGCTGATCGGCGCCGTGCGCCACTGCTCGCTCGGCCAGATCAGCAGCGCGCTCTACGAGGTGGGTGGGCAGTACCGAAGGTCGATGTAAAAGTCAGGCGTGGTGACACGCCACCTTCGCTTCAAGCCGCCGGGAGCAGTTGCGGATTCCAGGCGACTTCCCAGAGGTGCTGGTCCGGGTCCTGGAAGTAGCCGGCATAGCCGCCCCAGAATGTGTCCTGCGCCGGCTTGACGATGACGGCGCCGGCGGCTTTGGCCTGGGCAATGACGGCATCGACTTCGGCTTTCGAGGCGACGTTGTGCGCGAGGCAGATGTCGGTGAGGCTGGGCGGGCTCTGCGCGATCCCGGCATCGTGGGCGAGGCTGGCGCGCGGCCAGAGGGCCAGTTGCAGGCCGACCTGCAGTTGGAAGAAGGCGACGGCACCATGCTCGAATGCCGTGCCGGTGATGCCGGGCGTTTCCAGCCCGAGGCCGTCGCGGTAGAAGTGCACGGCGCGCTCCAGGTCATTGACGCCCAGCGTGATCATCGTGATGCGCGGTTTCATGGCGTCCTCCGAAAGGGTCAGCCGTGGCGACACGCCATCAACCCGTCAGCGACCACTGCCCGACGAAGCGTTGCGCATCGACCAGCCAATGCCTGAAGTCTAGGTCGTAGCCTTCGGGTTCGCCAAGGTATTCCTGTTCGGCGTGGAGGAGCGGGTTGGGCTGGCGGGCGCGGCGGGACATGCGGGCGAGCACGTCGGCGATGCCGTCGATGTGACGGTAGCTCGACAACCAGTCCTCGTCGGCCATGAGTTGCAACGCGAAATGTGCCGATGGCGGAATGTCGCCCAGGCGCGCATTGATGAGCCGATAGACCCCGGCGCAGAATTCATCGAGCGGCCGGGCATGGAGTTCGTGCCAGCGGCTGGCCAGCAGGTGGTCGTAGAGGATGTCGACCACGACGCCGCCGTAGCGGCGCCGCGCAGGGGAGATCCGGGCGCGGCTGGCGCGGAAGGCCGCTTGCGTTTCGGCATGGCTGTCGATGGCGCGGTGCAGGGCGACGCCGCGCGCGAGGTCGGCGGGCAGCGGGCCCGGCAGCGGCCCCTTGATCCAGTCGCCGATCACGCCGCCGACGATGAGTGCCGGGTCGGCGTCGGCCAGGAAGGCGTGGGCGAGGAAGTTCATGGAGTGCGCGAAAAAAGTCAGGCGTGGCGACTCGTCATGCTACCGCGCAGGCGCATCGCTCACTTCTCGACGAAGGCGCGTTCGATGACGTAGTCGCCCTGCTCGCCCAGGCGCGGTGAAATGGTGAAGCCCCGGGCGTTGCGCAGGGCCGAGGTGTCCTTGAGCATGGCCGGGCTGGCGCAGATCATGGCGCTGGCGATGCTGTAGGCGCGCGTTGAGCCGGGCGCTAACAGCTGGCGGGAATCGGGCCGCTACGCGCCCAGGCCTATTCGCGGAAGTTGATCGCCACGTGCGTGCCGTCGCAGAACGGCTTGTTTTCCGACTGGCCGCAACGGCAGAGGGCGACCCGGTTGCGCACTTCGTAGGCGGTGCCGTCCGCCGCCACCAGGGTCACGCCGCCGCGCAGCCACAGCGGCCCGGCGCATTGCATGGCCGGATCATCGACGACGCCGATCGAAACCGGCAATTCCGGCTCCACGAACTTACCCGTACGCTTGTCCCGCGCCACCAGGCGGCCGGCGGGACAGTGGCCGACCTGGCGGATGAACGTCGCCCGCACCGCCGGGTCGTCGGTCTTGCCCACCTGGTTCCACACCTCGCCGTGCGGATCGCAAAAGCGGCCGGCGGCGCATAGGCCCTCGGCATCCAGCAACTGCATCGTCGGGCCGTCGATGACCTTGGCCTGCGCCTGGTACGGCTCGCGACTGGCGGTTTCCGTGCCGTCGAACCCGACCTTCTTGTGCGTGCCGTCGCAGAACGGCTTGTTGCCGGATTTGCCGCAGCGACACAGCGCGTAATGCTCCGCCTCCGTCGGCAACGCGGCGCCGGCGATCCACTGCTCCGAGCCCCCGTCCGCATCCGTGCCGATCGTCAGCCGGACCAGAGGCACATTGCCGTGGACGAGATAAGGACCATCCTTCGCAACAACGACGCGAATGCTGAATTCATTGGCCATGGCGCTCTCCCGGGAATCAGACAAGACCTTCGTCGAAATGGCGCCGCACGGATGCCTGCGCCATACACCTCCGACCAGCGGAACCGATAAAGTTCAACGACGATCGATCCCGCCGCGCCAGACAACTCAACTGAGGGCGGCAACCCGACGCTGCCTGGCGCGTCGCCACGGCTGACTATTCGGAACTACTGCTATCGACACTCTGCGGTCATTGGCCGTTGCGGCACGAATGTCTCGTATGCAGCGGGAACAGTCACTCATTTCAGCGGCAATACCGGCAACTACGGGCCATTCCGGACATTGCTTATATGAGATGTATCGTGCGATACCGTATATAAAATGCTACCCAAAGACTTCATGAAGCTCGTCGCCGAGTCACTTGCGGTTTCTTAGAATAGTTACTAGTTGAATTTCCAGTCAAACACAACGCGCAGAGGCTTCGATGGATTTTGCTTTTGAGCGAACCACATTCGCATCGTGAAATCGGCAATCAGTTTTATCGCCGTCTGTTTTGCCTGCTTCGCAATTTCTGCGTGCACTGCTGGCATTCTAAGGATCGACACCATAACAGTAAGACATCTGCCGCCATCCAATGCAACTCAAATTCCTGAGGCAAGTCGAGTAAGCGTCCTCGTGAAAGTCGAGGACCATAGAAGCAACTCCGGTGGATGGCTAGGCGGAAAGCTGGGCAAGCTCCGCGTTGGTCATGCTGAGAATGGCTTCGGTGAAAGCATTGCCCCTCATATTGCTGTTGATCGCCCATTGGAAATGGTTTTTGCAAAAGCCTTTGAAGATGACTTGGCTGCAAAAGGGTTCTCAATTCAAAATAATGCACCTAATCAGTTGGTCATTGCAATAGATAATTTCTTCACCAAGTTTAGGAGTCAATTTGGTTTATTCGTGGCA
>Ga0187786_10000369_pt1 | contig 13418 bp, 9 predicted proteins | sample 0815_BV2_10_20_M_FD_132449 | JGI IMG/M metagenome (GOLD analysis project Ga0187786, IMG submission 132449) | Tropical peat soil microbial communities from peatlands in Department of Meta, Colombia - 0815_BV2_10_20_MG | ecosystem: Environmental > Terrestrial > Soil > Wetlands > Peat | place...
GGAAAGGTTCACGGAGTCGCGGCAGGACTGGTGACTAACAACCAGGACCCGGACGGGCTCGGAAGGGTGAAGGTGAAATTTCCATGGCTGTCTGATGACAACGAGACCGACTGGGTCCGCATGGCGACGTTGATGGCGGGATCAGACAGGGGAATCTTTTTCCTCCCCGAGGTAGGAGACGAAGTCCTCGTGGCCTTCGAGCATGGAGACATCAACAGGCCTTTCGTAATCGGCTCGCTTTGGAACGGAGTGGACAAGCCGCCTGAGTCCAACAGTGACGGACAGAATAACATCCGGAAGATCAAGTCGAGAAGCGGACACGAGTTCATATTTAATGACAACAGTACATCGCAACAGGAAAAGGTCGAGATTCATACAAACTCAGGCCATAAGATTTCCCTTGACGATTCGACGGGCCAGGCGAAAATCGAAATCGTGGATAATACCGGTTCAAACAGCATCGTCATTGATTCAGTGCAGAACAGTATTTCAATAAGCTCGTCACTGCAGCTCAATATCAAGGCGAACATAATAGAGATTTCGGCGGACTCGATGTTGACGATTAAGGCAGGTGCAGTCCTGACGCTTCAGGGCTCGCTTGTAAAGATAAATTAGGAGGTGTCGCATGCCGCTTGCAGCAAGGGTAGGAGATTTAACCAGTCATGGGACGCCTCTGGCGCCGGGCCCTGGCAGCTTTAATGTGCTGATCGGGGGAATGCCTGCGTGGAGGGTCGGTTCCGACATGCATACCTGCCCGCTTTTCAACGGACCGTCGCCGCATGTGGGCGGAATGGTTGCTATCGGCAGCTTCACCGTATTCATTAATAGTCTTCCGGCGGCAAGGCAGGGAGACATGATTGTCGAAGCGGGCCCCCCTAATACGATCGCGATGGGGTGCCCGACAGTGGTAATAGGATAATGTCGTCCCGATGCGGGGAGGAGATATGGCCAAGGAATTTCTCGGAGTAGGATGGAAATATCCGGTGCAGCTTACGGGGACCGGCGCAATTGCCCTGTCCCTTTATGAAGATGATATCAGAGAGGCGATCCTGATCATACTCGGCACGGCAAAAGGGGAGCGCGTTATGAGACCGGACTTCGGCTGCGGCATTCACGATCTTGTTTTCGCCCCTATCAATACAGCGACGGTAACTCTTGTCCAAAATTCCGTGAGGGAAGCCCTGACCGTATACGAACCGAGGATCGAACTGGACAAGGTCGAGGTGCTTGCGGACAAGGCGGACGAGGGCAAGCTGATTGTGAACATTGACTATCGGATGAGGTCGACGAACAGCAGATTTAATCTTGTGTATCCGTTTTATCTGAAGGAAGGCAGCCGATGATAATAGAACCGCCGAAGATCGACAAGCGAACCTTCAGCCGTTTGGCTGAGACTCTCCTTTTGATGGCCCCGCACTATGTGCCGGAGTGGAAGGCCGAAGACGGAGATGCAGGGAGCGCGCTTGCGAAACTGCATGCCTTTATGACGGAGATAATGATAACAAGGCTCAATCAGGTGCCTCGCAAGAGCCTTATCGCATTCCTTGACATGCTAGGCATCCGGCTTGTGCCTGCACAACCTTCGAGAGTGCCGATCGTCTTCAAGCTCGCTCAGGGCACGACCGGAGACGTGCTTGTGCCGCCTCGTACACAGACTACCGCCGGCAAGACCGCTGAGCATGACGAAGTCCCGTTCGAGACCGAGAAATATCTCCAGGCCGTCGTGAGCAGGCTTACCGAGCTGATCAGCGTCGATCCGGCGACTGATTCAATATATGTCCATACCTCTAATATCATAGATTCAAAAGGGAACGTTAAGGACAGTCAGGATGCCTTTACCCTCTTCTCCGGTACTAATCAGCAGGAGCACAGCCTGTACTTTGGTCAAAAAGACCTGCTGAACATCAAAGGACCTGGTGAGATAAGGCTGTCTATTACAGTGCCTCCCGCCCCCGGCAACAACGGATCAGATATTGTCTGGGAATATTGGGGAGAGGACAAGGCGAAGAATGTAGACAGGTGGATCAAGCTTGATGTGATAAGCGATGCAACTGACGGGTTGAGCGGCAGCGGCGAGATATTTCTTTTCAAAGGACTCGAAGGAGAGATTAAAGAGGTCAAGCTGGAAGATATATTTTCAGCTACGGGCAGAGTTGCTACAAAGGACGCGGCTATCGCAGGTATGAAAAACCGTTGGATCAGGGCCAGACTCGCTTCACCTCTGACCGGAACTGCCTGCAGTAAGGTCCTGGCATTGGATACCGTATTCCTTAAGACGGCCCCGTCAGGAGACGTTCCGATAGATGCCGGGTTCTTCAATGACGTGGCGCTGGATTACACAAGAAAGGCTCCTATGGAAGGAAGGGGCGAAATGTCTGAGATTCGACCTATACGTAAGTTAACTAACGTTTATATTTTTGGCAGTCAGCCGAAACTCTATGATGCATTTTACATAGGAAACAAAGAGGTCTTATCTAAAAAAGGAGCGACGATCGATCTTTCATTTATTTTGCAGATTTATCATACTTCATCCGACCTTACAGCGCCGAATCCGGTGCTTGCCTGGGAATACTGGGACGGAAACGGTTGGCAGGCGCTTACGATTTTGAATGATGACACCAACAGCTTCACCGAAGCCGGTGATGGCCTGATCATCGAGTTCATAGTCCCCGAAGGTATCAGTGAGACGGCAGTCTTCGGCCAGAAGAATTATTGGATACGCGCAAGGCTTATTGGCGGCGACTACGGAATGGAAGAATATAAGATCGATCCTGCTACTAATGTTGTCAATGTAACTGCCAAGTTCAAACTCCCTCATGTTCGCGACCTGACTGCAACCTATTCATATGAGGAGTCTGTCGCTCCTGATGTCTGCCTGACATACAACAACCTCGATTTTGAGGACGTGACGACGCAGGCGACGACTGCAAATGCCGCATTCAGTCCATATGTCCCTCTTCCCGATGGAGAAAAGGCCTGCTATATGGGCTTTGATAAGCAGCTCCAGGGAGGGCCGATCGATATCTACTTTGATGCAGACGAACTGCAGTACGAAGAAGATGCGAAGCCTGAGATCGAGTGGCGTTTCTACAACGGGCAAGGCTGGTCGTCGCTCGATTTCCTCGATGAAACGACAGGGTTTGTCACTCCGGGGCTTCTGGAACTGATCGGATCGACGCGATTTGCTGCAGGCGCTTTCTTTGATGAAAATCTTTACTGGCTGCGAGGGGGGCTTTCAAAGGGTACATATCAATCTCTGCCTCATATGAAGGGTGTTTTCCCGAATGCGACATGGGCGGTTCAGGCCCAGACGGTCACAAATGAAATCATAGGCTCCAGCAATGGAGAACCTGATCAGACCTTCTCATTCCTGAAGTTTCCTGTCATGGATGGCGAGGTAGTCAGGGTTATGGAAGTCCTGAGTGACGAAGAGAGGCAATCGATAATATCGACGTTTGGACAGAATTCGATTTTTGAAGTAACGGACCCAAACGGAGTGGTTACGGAAACCTGGGTGCTCTGGGATGAAGCGATCGATTTCTTCTACGCGGACGATAAAAGCCGGCAATACATTATCGATCGCGCGACGGGATCAATAAGCTTCGGCAACGGGGTCAATGGGATGATCCCGCCTGCCGGCCAGAACAATATCAAGGCATTTTCGTATCGAACAGGAGGAGGTCTAAGTGGCAATGTGAAGGCTCTCGAAGTGAAGTCGCTCAAATCTTCTGTCGCCGGTATCGACAAGGTGATGAACCCGGTCGCCGCGGACGGAGGGGCGGACACGACAACAGTCGATGAAATGCTCGGAATAGGGCCTGCAGAGATCAGTCACCGTTTCAGGGCGGTTACCGCCGAAGACTATGAGTGGCTTGCGCGTATAGCGTCACGGAAGGTAGTGCGGGCGAGGTGCCTGCCTAACAGGAACAGCGAAGGCCGATCTGAAACAGGCTGGGTAACGGTTGTAATCATACCCCAATCAACCGGGGACCGGCCATTTCCGTCACTTCTCTTAAAAAGAATAGTAGGGGATTACCTGGTCGAGCACGGCATGGGCGCTATCGCTGCCCTCAGGCATATTCATGTTGATGGGCCGACTTACACGGCGATCAGAATTTCTGTCGACCTGTTTGTAACGACCATGGATGAGGCCTCTGTCGTGGTCCGCCTGGCGAAACAGAAATTGGCGGACTTTCTGCATCCCCTCACCGGCGGTCCCGAAGGTAGGGGCTGGGATTTCGGAAGAGGGGTCGCTTTTTCGGATGTCTGTGCCATTCTCGAAGGTATCGAAGGCGTAGACCATGTCGAAAACCTCATCTTTCAGGGTTTCGAAGGACGCGATTTTGTTGTGATCGAGCCGAATTCACTCATTGCAAATGGTGAACACACAGTCAATGCACGCCTCAACGGAGGAGGTTTATAGGCATGGGACTCCCGATTCCGAAACTGTCCGACAAGACGTTTGACGATATAGCGAACGAAGCCCGGTCGCTTATAAACCGCTATGCACCGGAATGGACGGACTACAATCTTCATGATCCGGGCATCACTTTCATGGAGCTATTCGCCTGGCTATCCGAGATGCAGATGTATTATCTCGACAGGCTTACGGAGAGCCATTACCGGAAATTCCTCAAGATGGCAGGATTCTCGCAGCGCGGTCAGGTGCCGGCCCAGGTCGCCGTCACTTTTTCAGATGTGAGCGCTGAAACTTCGGTGCCGCTAAATACTCAGATCATTGCGCTTGTCGGATCAGATCAGGTGCCCTTCGAGACTGCGAAGCTGATAAATCTCATCTCTGCCAGACTCGATTCTATTAAGACGATATCAAGCGGAAAGACAACGGACCGGACTGATGCAAACAGCCGTGACGGGATAATCTTCCCGGCCTTTGGTGAACCGCAGTCAACTGGATCGGCACTCCAGTTGGGATTCAACAAGGCACTGCCTGCGGTCGAGATCTCTTTAGCGATTTTCCTCTTCGAAGCTGACCTTTCGCCTGTGGGCAGTCACGGAGAGGAAGAACCTCAGGTCACTCAGTCTGTTGAAGTTGTTTGGGAATATTTGAGCGGCGGAATATGGCTTCCTCTGGTTGTCAAAGATGACCGGACACAGGCGCTCATCGGCAGCGGAAGAGTGATCTTTGACGGTCCAGCCGCAATGGATAAGATGGATGGTCTGTTCTGGATCAGGTGCCGCCTTGCAGGAGGCGCATATGAGGTGGCTCCGCTAATTGACAAGATTCTCATCAACACGGTGACTGCGGTTCAGATCGAGACAATCCGGTATGAAGCCATCGGCTCGGGAGATGGAAGGCCGGGACAGAAGAAAAAGATAAGCAAGCCGCCTATTTTTCAGGAGAGTCAGGTGATAGAAATCTCGCAAAATGGCGGACCGTGGAAAATCTGGCAATGCATCGACGATTTCGAAGACTCCGGACCCAAGGATAATCATTATATTGTTGATACTGCCACGGGAGAGATACTGTTCGGCAACGGGCTCAACGGTTCTGTCCCTGCATCAACGGATAGGATCAGGGTATCGTACCGTACTACGCTGGGGTCGAAGGGAAATATTCTTAAGGGGCAGCGTTTTATAATTACAACCCCTGGTTATCCGGGAATCTCGATTTCAAACCAGCGGAACGCCGAAGGCGGCATGGATCTGGAGTCGATGAAATCGGCGACGGAGAGGGCAAAGAGAGATCTGTCAGTGCGATATCGGGCGATAACTGCCGCCGACTTCGAGTCGGTAGCCCTTTCGACTCCCGGGCTCAGGGTGGCTAGGGCGAAGGCGGTCCCGAATTACAACCCCCGCTATCCATGCGTTGTGAATTTCCCGAACTGGATGACTGTCGCAATCATGCCGGTTACGCGCTCTGTGCCCGCGCCGCAGCCTGGTTCGGGCTTCATCGATACTGTTGCCCGGCATCTTGACCTGCACAGGCTTGTTACAACCGGCGTTTCAGTAGTCTCGCCGAAGTATGTGAAGATATCTGTCTCATGCACCGTGAAAATCGTCAGGAGGAGCAGTCCGGCCAAGGTGACTTCGGCAGTAGTGAGTGCGCTAAACGCATTCCTGAATCCGCTGAGCGGCGGCCCGGACGGCAGCGGCTGGCCGTTCGGCAGGGCAGTCTATCCCTCCGAAATATATCAGGCAGTCGATGCTGTTGAAGAGGTCGACTATGTCACCGGAGTGTCGATTATCGCGGAAGGGGAGTATCAGGAGGTGGACGGGATTATCAGGATTTCTCCTGTCTCTTTGGTGTACTCAGGGACCCATAAGATCTCCGCCAGCGAATAGAGGAAGAAGATGAAAGAGCCAGAATTCAAAAAGCAGGTTTTCAAAACAATCGACCAATGGGGATGCGGCCTCTTTAAGGGCCTCGAGCTCCTGGAGGGCGGCGGCTGCACGCTTCCGTATATCCCGGCAGTATCGACAGTCGTCGCTGCTCCCAGCGGCATAGTATCGCCATTGGTCATTGCCGCCGACTGCTGCGGGACACTCTATATTTTCAGCAGCGGGAATCACATGGTTTACAGGTACGATCCAGCCACCGGAGTAGCAGAAAGGATATTCTGCCCCGACATTCCGGATCTGCCAGGCCGCATGCTGATTTCGAAGACGCGGCTATGGACTGTCGATACGGCAGGGCGAAAGGTCAGGGTCTGCTCGCTGAATAATCTTCAGACCATTTTCGGCATAGATTTGCTGGAGCAGCCGATTGATATAGCTTTGAATGCGGATGAAGATATTTATGTCCTGGACGGCAAGACAAAACTCATACACAGGTTCGACAGGAATGGGACATTGATCGCCTGTTTTGGAGCCCAATATTTGAGTGATCCCGTCAGCATTGCAGTCGGAAAGGATGAGATCCTGTATGCGGCTGATAAGGGCTCCTGCAAGATCATTAAATTCACCAAGAACGGAGATTACATAGGCGCAGGCGATTTCGGTACTGCCGCTATACCGCTGATGATCGTATCGGTCAAAGCAGGAGGCGGTCTAATGGTGACGGATAGTGGTGAAGTGTTCCGCTTCAGCGAGGACGGCATTCTTGATGGAAAGGTCCGCTTCCCTGACGGCGCGGGACCGGTTGCCTGGATAATCTCCGACGGCTGTGGCAATCTTTACGCCAGCTCACCTACAGGCATTTATATGCTCGTTTCCGCAGAAGTCTTTTCTACCGAGCCGGGGTTTTACTACTCCAGGACCCTCGACAGCGGCACCGACGGTACCGTATGGCACAGACTTGTAATGAATGCCGACATCCCAGCGGATACTGCCGACGATATCTACTCATATGCGTCTGACGATGAGGCAATCAGAAAACTGATCGATCAGACCATCGACGATCCGACCAAGACACCACAGCAGAAGGCCGACATCATTGATGGAGTGATACCATGGTCAGCCGCAAAAAACAGCGGCCCGGATATGCTCTTCCAGCGCAATGCCGGGCGCTTTCTGTGGATCAAGCTGGAACTTGCCACATACAACAATACAGTCTGCCCATCTGTTAAAGAGATGCGGATATTTTATCCGCGCATATCCTATCTCAGGTACCTTCCGGCTATCTATCAGGAAGATCCTGCCAGCAAGGATTTTCTGGAGAGGTTCCTGTCACTGTTCGAATCCATATTTTATGACCTGGAAATCGAGATAGCCAACATTACACGTTACCTCGATCCTGATCTGGCCCCGCCGGAATTTCTTAAATGGCTTGCGTCATGGGTAGACATCGCCATTGAGGAGGACTGGCAGGAGAATACCAAGCGCGATTTCATCCGGCAGGCGGCACGTCTATATACCATGAAAGGGACTGTGGAGGGTATCAGCCGCTTCATACAGATTTACACCGGTAAAATCCCTGTTATTTTTGAGCATGCACTGTCCAAAACACCGGCGGTCTTGGGGGGGCAATTCTGGCTCGGCATAAATTCGACGATTGTCATGACGCCGGTACGCGGATTCAGGCTCGGAGACGATTCCATTCTCGGCCGTGTAGCGATAAGGGATACAGCATACGCCCCCGAAGATCCTTTCCTCTCTTCAGCTTACCGTTTCACTGTGTCGATCGACCTCACAGCGGAAGAAAGCGAGCGTTATGAAAAAAGTCTTCGAAAGATTATTGCAGAAGGAAAGCCTGCTCATACGGCATTCAGCCTGATAATCCAAGGGGGGCTTTCAGCAGGCGCAGACAGTCTTGTCGGCATCAGTTCAATCGTTGGAGGATACGATCGACTTCAGATCGGTCGGTCCGTCGTGGGCGGAGCGCTGCTTTCCTCGGACTGTGAGGATTGCGGGATGATCGATGAGCATGTTGTTATCGGGAAAGATACGAGACTAATCTGAAATTTAGCTAAAGGAGATAATCATGAAAGCAGAGAAAGAACGGAGGTCGAGATGAAAGAGGAAATCTCAAAACGATGCGGTGTATGTCAAATTCCCTGTTTCGAACGGAATAATTTTTTTTACGGCAAGCTGATGACCGTCCGGGACTTCTCTGCCGAGCAATGCTACTTTAATGAGAAACGCTGGCTTATAAACAGGATGGTGCATGGATGGGGAGTGGTCTGCGGACTTGATGTCGTGGCGGTCAAGGACAACCCGACAAAAGTGACGGTAACCACCGGACTTGCGATCGACTGTTGCGGAAGGGAAGTCCTTGTATGCGAGGAGCAGGGGGTGGAACTCGTTCCCGGGCCGTCGGATTGCCACACCAAGAAAGGCGAAGATAACGGAGAAAAAAAGCTTTATATATGCATCGACTACCGGGAATGCAAGACAGAGCCGGTACAGCTCCCTCCGGTGTCCTGCGATAAAAAGGAGAAAGGCGAGTTTAACCGCATCAGGGACAGTTTTATCATCAGTGTCAGGAGACCTGATGAGGTCTGCATACCGGATGACTGCCCCAAGTACTGTCCTCTGTCCGAAAACAAATCCAGCCCTCTGCGTGAATATCTCTGCGGCAAGCTGAAGGCCGGATGCCCCGAGTGCCTTGAGAAATGCTGCGTTATACTTGCCGAGGTTACGATAACTCCGGCCACGGACGCAACCCAGCCTCCGACTGTCGTCATAGATGCCTGTTCAAAGAGGCAGCTTGTGTACGGTAATGCCATGCTGTTCGAGCTGATCCGCTGCTTCCATGGAGACTTGCCTCACGTAACAGCGATCAACTGGAAATCCAACGGTGCAACCATAGACTGGAATGATTTCAAAAACGGCATCTACAAGGACGGTCTGAAAGTATGGTTCGACAAGAAAATGGATGCGTCGACTATTAATGTCAATACATTCCTGGTTATGGTCAAGATGGAGGATTCCGATACCGGAAACAGCACGTATGACATGATCCCCGGCGATGTCTCATACCAGTACGATGAAGGCACCAAATCATCCGTCGCAACATTCCTGATCACATCCAAGTGGCTCATAGACGTCTTCCTCGGCTATTCGAGGGTCAGAGACAAGGGCGGAGAGTTCCTCGTGATTCTAAAGGGTGACTTCATCATGAGCGTCGGCGACGCATGCATCCCCGCAAAGGCGCTTGACGGCAACTTCATAGGCGGTTCATTGCCGAGCGGAAACGGAACGCCGGGCGGAGATTTTGAGAGCTGGTTCTACCTGGGGCCGGAAACTGCATGAGAAGAATATGGATGAAGATTGTTACTGACTATATAGAGACCACGAATAAACGGAGGTTAGAATGAACACCGATATCACTAAGAAGAGTTGCGACTACAACAGTTATAAGAGGGTCAGGTATTTTCACGGCATGCTGCTTACGGAGCGTGACTTCCAGGAAGAGCAGCTCTATCTCCTGGAGAAGAGGCGACTTCAGAACAGGATGCTCCACGGATGGGGCGTAGTCTGCGGCCTGGGTATCAAGCCGACCACACCGGAATCATCAAAAATCGTTATCACTCCGGGAATGGCGCTGGATTGTTTCGGCAATGAAATAGTGGTATGTGCTGACTTCGAGATCGATCTCAAATCGCTTCCCGACCTCTGTCCTGACAGCAGTGCCGCAGCTAAAACACCGTGTCCTGAAGATACGACAAAAGATTGTGTGTATTATGTCGGCATCAAGTATACCGAAGCGCCGACAGATCCTGTTCCGGTTTATGTTACTGGAGGAAGTTGCGAACAAAAGACATGCGAGTATTCGAGGATACGGGAGGGCTTCTGCATTAAGCTTTTCAAATCTCCACCATGTCATGCTGTCTTGCCGAAGGACAGTCTGTTCAATGATATTGTCGATTGCACGAAAACTAATGCGAGTCGCGAGGACAAGCTGAAGTGCGTGAAAAAAACTCTCGATGATTTTATTACATCGTTCTGCGAAACGCCTTACCCCTGTCCGACCTGCTGTTGTAACGGAGAGCCGTATGTGATCCTGGGCAGCATTGATTTTTCCTCCACGCAATGTATGGTGAAGACGATCAGTCAGTCCATGATTGACATCAACAATGGCCGCAGATACGTGCGGACGCCGATGTTCTGGGATTATATCATCGGCTCTTTCTTCCCCCAGATTACTCAATTCCTCGATAATCCTTTTGCCTCCATTTGCAGTCAACTGGGCCGACTGGATGACGCGTTGAGCCGGTTTGTCTCGACCTCGGAGACACCAGGGCGGTTTGATGCACTCAGCAAGATGGTGGCGGTAAACAAGATGAGCATCGATCAGGCTACAGCAGAGATTAAGAGTGAGAATCTTACTTTAAACAAGACGGTAGTCCTTTCCGCAACTTCAGCACCGAGCTTGGCGGCGCGAGCCGTCTCGATCGACAGCATTACAGCGGGAACACCCGTTGATCTCGTAACAGACGATAGCGGTAAGGCCATTTTCTATGTGCCTGCGACCGTCGCGCAGGCCAGCGACGTAAGCGGACTGAAAAATGAATTCGATGCAAAGCTGAGCGAAGTGCAGCAGAAGAATGCGGATGATCTGAAAAAGATCGATGCTGCATATCAGAAACAGATCAAGAGTCTGAATGATGCAATTAAAGAGCTGAAGACAAAGATTAAGTAAATAAATATTTGCATGACGAAAAGGAGCGAAATATGAAATCGGGAATAGATAAAAGAAGTCGGGCTAAATATCTGAGCGGTTTGATCGCTTCCATCTATGTCTTATTGCTCACCGCTTCGTGCGCTTACATGAAGATGAATCCACCGGCCGATGTCGACAAGGCATTTCTCCCCGGAAATAATTCATGCTATCTTGCTACTGCGTCGAACATGCTTGCAGGCGCCGGATATGGCAATGGTACAACTCTCCAGGCGCGCGCCAACGACATTTATGGCAACATGACAGCCAATTTCGGTACAGCCAGCGGAGGATGGGCGGACGCCGCTATAAGCTGGTGGCTTGGTTCACCTAATAATGTCTGGCCCACAAATCCATACACGGTTGTGACGGTGTACGGCAATAAAAGCCCGAAATATCCCTGGGCTAATACTAACGGCGCGCAGTTCATCGGAAACCAGTTGAGGGAGTGCAATTTCGTCGGACTGAGCATAAGCTGGCCGACTGCCGATGCATCGATCGGAAGTGGCGGTCATGCAATAACAGCCTGGGGAGACAACAGCGGCAACGGTACGCTTAGCAGTAACCCGACGAATATTCGAGTGACGGATTCCGATTCAGACACCGGTGGTGATGTGCAGAGCTACGTATACGATGACTACACAAACCCGAATCCGGGTGGCGCCAATGAAGGCAATGGCTGGTATTTCAATTATGACCCGAACCATCCTTATATCAAGCATATAGTGGTGCTCAGCCCGGCAACTAATGCATCCGGCACCAAACTCGCCCAGAGAGTAACAGGCTCATACAAAATACATCAGGACCAGCAAACGAATGCGACTGATCTGCATTACAATGTGGGGACCGATGTCAATATACTCAGCTACAAGACCACTATAGACTGGAATACCGGAAACTCCCCCTCCATTACAGAGGCGTCGCCCAGAAGGTCATTGACCGTAGATTGGAACCTTTCCGATAAACCCGTGCCGTATTGTACATGGGTAACCGTTACAACAGAGTTTATACTTCCTTACTGGAACTCGATTCATTACAACAACATCTATTTTACCTATCCAGAAAGAGACAAGCTCAGAAAGGTTCCGTCGATCAAGTGGAAGGTTGAATCGCCTGTCATAGAAAAAGCGGGTGCGATCCGCAACGTGACAGGCGGTTATGTCATAGGCAGCTTTAACATCATTAATCGGAAAATGGCGGAGGGCAAGCAGGTTATCGGAGAGTATCGTTTTATTCATCAATACAGCTTTAATCAATCGCCTGAAGAGCATACGTTAATAATGAGCGGTGAGAAGGGATATGAGGCGGTAAATTTCCGCTTCGGCCACAGCTATGGATACCTTGAACCTGCGTCCCTGTGGCGCTTCAAGGAATGGATGACCAATATGAATGATAAGATTATCGAGCTTGATGATAAAGAAGCGTCTATAAGCATAAGTTGGCCGGGCAGATTGCCCTATCCGGAAGGTGAGGATATAACAGGCAGAATCCCGAATATCAAGCCGCGTCCGACCGACGACAAGAGGTAATTTGCGCCCGATTTCGGATTGCGTTGAGTTTGATAACAAGACCGGTAACGGTGGAGGAGATTGATGCAGGAGCGGGCCGAGTCAACGAGAAAGACGATTGAAAAAGGGAAAGCCAGCTCTGTTGTCACTCGCATATGCCAGGCGCATTGCCGGCATCCCGTCGCAGACAGTGTGGCTACCCTGCAGAAATCAGCAGGGAACCGCACTGTGCAGGGATTATTTCATTCGGGCATTATTCATGCGAAACTGAAAATCGGTCAGCCAAATGATGTTCATGAACAGGAAGCCGATAGGGTTGCAGACCGGGTGATGCGAATGCATGAACCCGCAATTCAAATGAAACCGGGATGACCTTTTGCAAAAGGTCCCTCGTGCGGGGAAGAAGAGAGGATCGGATTAAAGCATATTGATGCAGGACAGTCCGGTTCATACGATATAGACCAGTCTTCTGAATCTGCAATACGGTCTCCATCTGGTGGTCAGCCGCTGGCGGAGAGAGAACGGGATTATTTCGAACCGCGCTTCGGGGCGTACTTCGGCGATGTACGAGTACATTCCGGGGCCCGGGCCGGAGAATTGTCTCAAACACTTCAAGCAAAGGCATTCACAGTGGGTCGAGATATCTATTTCGGATCAGGACAGTATTCTCCTGGGACATCAGAAGGCAGAAAACTACTTGGGCACGAGTTGACGCATGTTGTTCAACAGAGCGGTGGGAACAGCTCGTTACAACGTCAACACGTTCCCGATACCGGGTTCCGATTTACACCTCCAGCTTCGGTAACAAGATCTATTGTCGAAATCCAGGGGATCGTCGGAACAAATCCGGA
>Ga0187786_10000371_pt1 | contig 13312 bp, 14 predicted proteins | sample 0815_BV2_10_20_M_FD_132449 | JGI IMG/M metagenome (GOLD analysis project Ga0187786, IMG submission 132449) | Tropical peat soil microbial communities from peatlands in Department of Meta, Colombia - 0815_BV2_10_20_MG | ecosystem: Environmental > Terrestrial > Soil > Wetlands > Peat | place...
GAAAAAAGTCACCGAAGTAATACCTGGCATAAAAGAATCCGACCCTGAACTTTTTGAAATCTATGGAAGAGTAGCTCTGACTGGAGAACCAGAAGTATTTGAAATGTTGGTTGAATCTTTAGAAGACTGGTTCTCAGTTTCAGTCTACAGCCCCCAAAAAGAATACTTCGTAGCCGTATTTGACGTTATTACCGAACGTAAAAAAGCAGAAGAATCACTTAAAGAAAGCGAAGAAAAATATCGTTTAGTTATTGAAACTGCAGGTGAAGCCATAGGCATATTTGATAAAAACGGAAAGACAATTGAAGTTAATCAGAAAATGTTAGAGCTCACTGGATTTAAAAGGGAAGAATTAATTGGAGAGAATCTGATTGAAACTCCTAAAATTAAAATCAACTTGAAACAAGCCTTAACAACTTTTAAGGACGTTACTTCAGGTCAAACAATTTCAAACAGTGAATGGGATTTTACTAACCTGAAAGGGGAAGATAAAACAGTTATTGCTCATTACACTCCCAGAATAAAAAATGGAAAACTAAATGGAATTACACTGATTCTAGAAAATATAACAGAACTAAAAAGATCTGAACGAGAAATTCTAAAATCTTTAGGTGAGAAAGAATCTCTTCTTCGAGAAATACACCATCGGGTCAATAACAACTTCCAAATAATCTCCAGTCTCTACAACTTACAAATGGAAATGGTGGGAACCGATTGTCATGATATCATAATGGCCAGTCAAAGTCGAATCAAATCAATGGCTATGGTGCACGAAAAAGTGTATCAATCCACTGACCTGGTTCATATTAACTACAAACAGTACATTGAAAAATTATTATCCGACCTGTTTTACATGTATGGTGTGGAACCAGGAAAAATTAAGACCATAATGGACATAGAAGATATTCAAATGGGAATTGATACCGCTATACCCCTGGGTCTAATTATCAACGAACTAATAGTTAACTCTATAAGATACGCCTTTCCCCATGCTAATAAAGGCCATATAGAAGTGGAACTCAAATCAAATGATGACCAATATCAATTGAAGATAGCAGATGATGGAGTGGGGCTGCCAGAAAATATAGATTTCAAACATCCTAAAACTTTGGGTTTACAACTTGTAAACACGTTGATAAGTCAAATTGATGGCATAGTAACACTTGATAATACTAATGGGACTGAATTTAAAATTATTTTTAAAGAATCAAAATATAAAGAAAGAATTAATCAACCATATTAATGGTCTATATGGATTAATTAGAACAATAGTAATTATTCTTCTTCTTTTTGGATCGTTTTTAACCATTTCAATACTAGTTCAGCGATATCTTCAGAAATATCTTCAATTAAGTCTTTTTCGCTCCAGGTACACACTTCTGCCTCATCAATATCCCCAACTAGGTCTTCTACGCGATCTTGATCACTGTAGGTTCCTATTTCTGATTCACAAAAACTAAAATTATTATCATGATTTTCAAACAGAACATCCCATGATTGTGAATCCCTTAGTTCCCAGTACCAGTAATAATTTTTAATAGTTTCTTCTTCAGGATCTTGCGGTTCGGTCACCTCTTCTTCTTCGTAACCAATAATCAGTACGTTATCATCATCTAAATAAATATATTTTTCCCATACATCCCTATCTCCCGCTGCCTTTTCTAATTCTGAGTTTTCTATAAGATCTATTAGTTCTTTTTTATCAATCATTAACGACTTCCCCCTTGTTAATAGAACATGAAAATATTTTTACTACATATATTCTATTTATTATCTTTAATTAAGATTTTTAACATGTATCCTCTGTAGAGCCAATGATTCGGAGTTTAATAGGGACTCCTAAAAGGAGTAGAAAATATAATAAATTGTCCAATAAATAATATTGTTATTATTAAAAAGAAATAATTATTTTTATTCAACAATTATTTTTATTCAACATATACATGAATTTTTAAGTAAATTTATCACTATGATCTTCTATTTCATCAGGTTGAATTAAAGGTTTCATTGCTTCGAGCATGTTGTTCATTATTAAAAAGAAATAATTATTTTTTTCAACCATAGCATCCATCAATGATTTTTCAATATCTTTACGGGCGCTGATATCAGTCATAATAGAAATAGCACCGATATATTCGCCATCTTTCTTAAATAGCGGACTTGAAACCATGAGCACATAAACATTTGAACCATTCTTACTGATTAGTTCTACTTCGTAAACCTTCCCAGACCCTCCTTTTACATCAACCAAATGTTGTTTGATTTTTGATTCACCATTTTTATCCGTGAAATGTGATATATGTTTATTAACCATCTCAGAGATGGTGTAGCCAAGCATATTGGCCATTGCCATATTAACATAACTCAATTCATTCTGGGAGTTAATTAAAATAACACCAGAATCGATTTTTTCCACCATTATACGGTATTTTTCTTCACTTTCTCTTAATTTACGCTCTATATTTTTGCGTTCTAGTGAATATCTAATGGAACGGGCCAATAATTGACTGTTAATCTGGCCCTTAATTAAATAATCCTGAGCACCTTCACCAACAGCATTAATGGCTAATTCTTCATCATAAATACCGGTTAATATTATTATAGGTAAATTAGGTGCATTTTCATTCATTATGGTAAATGTTTCGATTCCTTCACTATCCAACAAATTAAGATCAAGAAGTAGGATGTCTAAATCCATTTCCTGAAGAAATCTCAAAGCATCATCAATCCTATCAGCAGTTTCAACTATAAAATGAGTATTGTGGATCTCTTTAATCATCTCCTGAATAATAACAACATCTCCAGGATTATCTTCCACTAATAAGATATTTATTGATTTATTATCCATATCCTCTCCAAGAGAGAGCTTTTTGCCTCTCAAATAGAACTTTCTAAGATCTTAATTACATTTATTTAATACTTCTTTGATTAAATAAACATTGTAAAAAAAAATATTAGCAGTATTATTATTTAAATATTATTTAATAGTCCAAAATCGTTATTTATTTTAAATAGTTAGAATAAGTACTCAAAAAAATAATCTTCATATTAAAAATAAAACTCAAATATAATTTCGTATATAAAATAAAACTCAAATGTAAATCATCACATAAAATAAGCGATCCTATACAATTTATCTTTAATTTACTACCTAATATGCTTTTATTCTTTTTTAGTGTCTTTTGATTTATGATAGGTGGCTATTGGAAAATTTTGCTCTAAATCCTTAAGCCTCTCTGATAAAAAATCTAAAACCTGTTTACGCTCCTGAAAAGAAACATTTTTTTTAGAAAGCATGTTTATTAATTCAGTAATGCTTCGAGCAGACTGAGTGCCTGTTGTTTCGTCCATTAAAAGTATATCACGCTTACCAACTTCTTTGGCAGGGGCAACACACACTGCTCCTAAAATATTTCCATTTTTATCCTTAACATCTATAGAACTGGTAAACCTTTCTTCTTTCACTGTTAATCACCTGTTATACTTATCTATTGTCCAACCGAAGATAAATCTTTTGGATTATAGATCGGGCCGGGAAAATCTGAAATGTTTGAATTCACATTCATGAAAAGTAATGTTCCCAAGGTTGTTAAAACCCTAGGAACATTTTATCATCCCCTTTTTTTAGAGGCGGTATACGGGCATGATCTTAATTTCAGCTTAATTCATCTAATTACATGTTATTGTTGCACCTATATAAATATTTCTAAGTGGTGTAATTAATTTCTTAATTGAATAATTACCACTTAAAAAATAATTTTATTATTAAAAAATACTCAATTACTAAAAGTTTTAGTGATATTAATATGAACAAATATTGCCCCGATATCCATATTAGTATATAAAAATACCCAAACTGTTAAATAAGGCCCTAAATAAACTATTAAATCATATGAAAGACGAGACCAAAGAAAAAATCATTGATGCTGCCCTTAATGTTTTTTGTAAAAATGGATATGCCGGGGCTACCACCAGAGTCATAGCAGAAAAAGCAGGATTTAACGAATTAACTCTTTTTAGGAAATTCAAAACTAAGGAAAACCTTTTCAACACCGTTATTGAAGAAAAGTTAGGGACTCTCCATCATACTATCACGTCCTTATATTCAGATTTAGATGGAAAATTTGATAATCCGGAAGATTTCCTGCGGTGCTTGATATCTAAACTAGCCCAGATGTCAGATGATAACTTTGAAATTATAAATATAATGCTCCGGGAAACATGCCCATTTTATGAACCCATTAATGACCAACTCGTAAAATCTCTAGCCGATGTTATTAAAAAAAATGTTTCCAACACAGAAGTGGACTCTACATCTCTGGCTATAACAATCTACTCTTTTATTTATATGCGAAGTCTAACAGTTTATAACGGCCGTTCCAAGCTGGATTTGGATTTAGCCCTTGATAAATTTATTGATAATACTTTAATGGCTTTTAAAAACTAATTTTTCATTAAAAGCATTAGAATCATGAAAAAAAGAACTTAATTCATAGATTTTCGTAAAAATTCTTAAAATTATTTTAAATCTTTTTCAATTTCAGATTTTACTAAGCGAAATTCCTGACGGAACTCTTCTAATAACCTTTTAGATTCTTTCAAATCTGCAGGAAGAGCTGATTCTAAATAGTTCTGGTTAACAACAACAGTCTCCTGCAGTGAAGTTACTAATTTCAATATTCTTAAGTATAGGGGGCGGTAATTTGATGGAGGCTTTATTTTTTCGTATTTCAAAAAAACCTCCTCTACATGGCGACGGATGATTTCCAGTTTTTTTTGAGAATTATTTGTAGTTATGGTGCTGTTGTTTTCTTTTTCCATTAATTCCATAAAAGTTAATAAATCCAAACTGATATCCTTTAGTAATTGGGAGCTTTTCTTTAAAAACTGCTTTCTGGTCATTCCGAACATCCCTAACCTCACTTAATTTTACTAATAACAAGTCCAATCTGGTACGATCCAGCTCTTCTTGTACATTGCGTTTTTTTCCTTTTTTCTTTGATTTTTTGATTTTGGTTTTTTTAATAACCGGGAACCCACCATCTAAGGGAAGTGAAATTATAACCTGTACTTCTTCTTTATTTTTCTTTTTAGACATTTTAATATCTGTTCTTTAATTTAATCTGTTCTTTTGATATTAAATTGGCAAATAACATATGACTCACTTTTAATCCATAATACTTTTTACAAATTCACCAGCACTTTCCAGGGATGCTTTTGCTTCTGGTAAATGGGTGAAAAACATCTGCCAAGAGTGGAACATCCCCTGCCATACTTCCAGATCAACTTTTACCTCTTTTTCCACTGCTAAATCGCGGAAACGGTTAATATCACAAAGCAATAATTCCCGGCTACCTGCCTGAAGGAGAAACGGAGGTAATCCTTCCAGTTCTCCATATATCGGTGAAGCCAAAGGATTGGTTGGATCCTGTCCCTGTAAATATAAATCACGCATATTTTCCATGCGTTCGTAATCTATCCAGTCTTTCACATCCTTTAAATGAGTATAAACAATAGGAAATGTGAGATCCACCACCGGGGACATGATAATTCCTCCTAAAGGTAATAATTCTTCTTTTTTCTTCAAAGCCAGAAGGGTGGAAAGGGCCAGGTTACCTCCAGCTGATAAACCAGCTATCACAATATCCTTAGCCTCAAAACCTTCTTCTAATAACCATAAATAAGAATTGATGCAGTCTTCTACCGCTGCAGGAAAAGGGTGCTCCGGTGCCAGCCGGTAATCCACACTTAAAACTGAAAACTGGGTGTACTTGGATAGTTGGCCACAAAGATCCTGATGACTATAGGTAGAACCCATGTTAAAGCCCCCTCCATGGAAAAATAAAATTACTTTTTGTGGACTGCTATGGGGAGTTACAATCCATTGGGCAGGAATAGGAGCATCATCTTCAGTTAACAACCTTAAAGAATCGTCCGAACTGAAAGAATGATAAAATTCATCATAATGACGACGAACCTTTTTTATATCCTCTTCTCCGGAAAATTCTTTCTTAATAACTTTAAGCAGTTCAGGGGCGTTTTTGTTCATACAGTAATCAACTATTAGTATGGTAATTAAAATTAATTAAGCTTCAGATTAAGTGCAATGTTTAGAAACTTTTATGGCTTCTAGTTAAGAGAATATAATAGGAGATGAGAAAAAATGCCAGTCATAACTATCGATGCTCCACCACTATCCAAAGAAAAAAAGGCCGAACTGGTTAAAAGTTTTGCAGAAACTGCCAGTGAAGTCATGGATCTACCGGTAAGTGCCATGGTAATTATTATTCATGAAATACAAGCCGAAAATGTAGGGGTGGGAGATATTCTACTCTGCAACCGGGATTAATTTATTAAAAAAATAGGAATGAGGTGATTTTATTTCTATTTTAACTATTTTTCAGATCAACGACAGCCATGGCTATCTGGACCTCCACCAGGAACTCTTTTGGAATGGCAAAAAAGCCCATCACCATCTGGCAGGAAGTTACGCTCGCATTAAAACCATCACCAGCCAGGTAGATAAAAATGAGGTACTATTTTTGGATGGGGGAGATACCCTGCATGGCACCTATCCCGTGGTTAAAAGTAGAGGAGAGGCCATGATACCGATTTTAAATGAAATGGGATTAGAAGCCATGACTGCTCACTGGGAATTTGCCTACGGCCCCTCCCATCTAAAAAAATTAACTCAAAAGTTAAATTACCCCCTTCTGGCAGTTAACTGTTATCAGGAAAAAAATGATAAACTGGTTTATCCTCCTTACACCACCCTTGCAAAGGGGAATCTTTTAATTGGTGTAATTGGCGTGGCAGCAACCATTGTGGACAAAGTTATGCCTTCCCACTTTAGTCAGGGCATTTATTTTACATTGGGCAATGAAGAACTTCCCTATTATATAGATAAACTAAAGGCAGAAGGGGTGGATCTTATTATAGTCCTATCACATCTAGGCTTTCCCCAGGAAGTTAAGCTGGCAGAAGAAGTGCCAGGAATTGATGTTATTTTATCCAGCCATACCCACAACCGCTTAAAAAAGCCATTTTTAGTAAACAAAACAATTATAATTCAATCCGGATGTCACGGTTCTTTTTTGGGTCGTTTAGACCTGGATGTTCAAAATAAAAGGATAAAAAAATACCAGCATCAACTTATAACCGTGACCCCTGATATCGATCCTGATGAAACTGTGGAAGAACTGACAAAAAAGGTAACTGAACCACATCAGGACCTGTTAAAAGAAAAAGTGGGAATAACCCGAACCCCACTTAACCGCAACACCCTACTGGAATCCACCATGGATAATCTTCTTTTAAAAAGTTTATTATCATCATGTGAAGCTGAGCTGGCCTTTTCCAATGGTTGGAGGTACGGTGCTCCTGTACCCCCAGGAACAATTACTATGGAAGATTTATGGAACATAATCCCAGTTAATCCACCCTTAACCATGGTAGAACTTACTGGAAGAGAAATATGGCAGATATTGGAGGAAAATGCTGAGCTAACCTTCAGCCGTGACCCCTATAAACAGATGGGCGGTTATTTAAAACGAGTTCTGGGATTAAATCTTTATTTAAAAATTGAAAATCCACCGGGTCAGCGAGTGCAGGAAGTGTTCATCGGAGGTAAACATATAAATCCCAAACGATCCTACTCTGCTGTTTATGTAACTTCCCAGGGCGTACCGCTCCATTATGGTACTAACCGAAAAGACAGAGATATCAATGCCATTGATGCTCTTAAAGATTACATTCAAAAAGAAAAAGTAGTAGAATCGCCCTTAACAGGGGCTGTGGTAGCTGTATAAAAATAATAAACAGTTGTAGATCTAAAAAGGTTAGATCTAAAAAAACTTGGAGTAAATCTATAAAGAACGTGATCTTATGGTAAGAAAAAAGGAATTTAAAAATCATTTAGCACGAGAAAAAAGCCCTTATCTTCTTCAACACGTTAACAATCCTGTAGACTGGTATCCCTGGGGAGAGGAGGCTTTCCAAAAAGCTAAAGAGGAGAATAAACCAGTGTTTCTTTCTATTGGTTACTCCACATGTCACTGGTGTCATGTAATGGCCCGGGAATCCTTTCAAGACCCAGAAGTAGGAGAGATACTCAACCAATACTTTGTAGCAGTTAAAGTAGACCGGGAAGAACGTCCAGATCTTGACAGTATTTACATGACTGTCTGTCAGATGATGACTGGATCTGGAGGCTGGCCTTTAACTATCATTCTTACCCCTGAACTAAAACCTTTCTTTGCAGGAACTTATTTTCCTAAAGAGAGTGTTGGTCGAGGAGTGGGATTAAAAGACCTTTTGCTTAATGTGAGGGATATTTGGGAACAGAAAAAAGTAGAACTTGTTAAATCTGCTGATGAAGTTACTAGCGCCCTGTTGGATTTTGCAAAAACAAAATCAGGAGAACTTTTAGATGAATCCCATCTGGAAGAGACCTACCACCAGCTTAGGGAAAACTTTGACAAAGATAAGGGTGGTTTTGGTGGTTTTCAAAAGTTTCCCACTGTCCACCATCTTTTATTTTTGTTAAGATACTGGAAACGAACTGCTGATAAAGAGGCTCTGGACATGGTGGAGAAAACCCTCCAAAATATGAGGATGGGCGGTATCTGGGACCATGTTGGTTTTGGTTTCCACCGTTATGCTGTGGACCCTAACTGGCTGGTTCCTCACTTTGAGAAGATGTTATATGACCAGGCCCTTCTGGTTTTGGTCTACACTGAAGCATATCAGGCCACCCACCATCCTCTCTACCGTCAGACTGCTCAAGAAATAATAGAATATTTACTACGGGATATGAGATCCTCAGAAGGTGGTTTTTACTCTGCAGAAGATGCAGATAGTGAAGGAGCCGAAGGGAAATTTTATTTGTGGTCCCTGGATGAATTAAAGGATATATTAACACCGGAAGAAGTGGAAACGGCCCGAAAAATTTACAACGTGAATGAAGAAGGTAATTTCCAGGAAGAATCAACTGGTATTAAAACTGGTGCCAACATTCTCCACCTCTCCCAACCACTGGATATGATTGCCAAAATTAAAGGTATCAAAAAAGAAAAATTATTCTCTGATCTGGAAGTTATCCGGAAGAAATTGTTTAAATCACGTGAAACTCGCATCCACCCCCACAAAGATGATAAGATACTTACTGACTGGAATGGTCTTATAATTGCTGCTTTGGCCCGGACCAGTCAAGTTTTTAATAACAATGAGTATCGGGAAGCTGCAGTGGAGGCTGTGGAATTTATTAAAGAGAAAATGATGAAAGATGGAAAGTTATGGCACCGTTACCGTGCTGATGAGGTTAAGGTTAATGGAAATTTAGATGATTATGCCTTCCTGATGTGGGGCTTAATAGAACTTTATGAAGCAACCTTCAACAGTTCCTACCTCCAACTGGCCCTTAACTTGAATGAAATCTTACAAGACAAATTTATGGATAAGGATGGTGGTGGTTTCTACTTCACATCGGAAGATACCACAGATATTTTGGTTCGTAAAAAAGAGGCCTATGACACTGCCATCCCTTCTGGTAACTCCGTGATCTATCTAAATATGTTGCGCCTAGCATCAATTATGGAAGACCAGCAACTAGATCAACAGGCCTTGATGATTGAGAAAGCCTTCTCCCCTCTTGTTTTAAATTCACCCACTGGTTTTACCATGTTTTTATCAGCAGTTGACCTGCGCTTAGGTCCAGGCTTTGAAGTGGTGATCTCTGGCGAAACAGACCATTTCCTTACAAAATCCATGTTAAAAGCTCTGCGAGAAAAATATCTGCCTAACATAACATTAATTTTGAATTCATGGAATGATGACTGGTTAATGGAAAAAGTAGAATCACTCTCAGAAAAGAGGATGATAGAAGATAAAACCACGGCCTACCTATGTTCACGTGGGACCTGTTTTGCTCCGGTAAATGATGTGGATTCTCTATTGGGTATTGTGAATAAAAGATAGACCAATATAATACCCCAAAAAAATTCTTAAAAATTAGGAAATTTAATCCTGGGGCAGGGTCACCAATTTGGAGTGTAAAAATTTCACATTCTGGTTTAAGCTTTGATCCAGTTGTATAATGCGTTGAGCATCCCCTTCCAATATAAAAAGTTCCAAACACTGCTTTTCTGGAAGGTGACTATGTATCTGAGTGTTTACAATATCTTCAAAGTCGTGTTTGATCTCGGTTACCCTGTCCTCGGACTTTTGGGGGTGTATTAATATGAGTACGGAATTAACATTTCCGCTTTGTTTTCTTTTTTCTCGCTGGTCCTCAATTAACATACGAGACCCGGCACGAATAACCTCAGAACGACCTGAAAATCCTACTTCATCCTTTAAAGCATCGATTTCACTTAAGAGTTTGTTGCTAAGGGACACACTGATGATGGCCATGTTCTTAATTATTATTAAATAATTTAAATATTTTTACTAAATGTTATTAAGATAATTTATAAATATTAATAAAATTATATTTTTAGATTGAATAGTATGGAAAGTAAATGGAAAATAACAATAATTATCCTTATACTCGCCATTGTGGTAGGCTTATTACTATTTTATTCATTTTCAACTCCAAAACAGACTTCATCAGATAAGCTGGAAGTGATAGTTACGGTGGCTCCCCAGATGGAATTTGTAAAGGCCGTGGGAGGAGACAAGGTGGATGTTACAGTTATGGTACCAGCTGGTGCTGATCCCCATACCTACGAACCCCTTCCCAGTCAGATGCAACAGGTATCCCGGGCAAAGATTTACCTCCAGGTTGGTTCACCCCTGGAATTTGAGTTAACCAATATGAATCGGATAAAGGCCATCAACAGTCAACTGAAAGTCTTCAACACATCCCAGGGAATCCAGTTCATTCCCAACACTGCCGAGGGAGAAGAAGGTGGTGATCCTCATGTATGGGTTTCTCCCAGAAATGCCAAAATCATGGTTGAAAATACTTATCAAGCCCTGGTAGAGGTTGATCCTCAAAATCAAAAATACTACCAGGAAAACCGAGATCTTTATCTAAAAAAATTAGACGAACTAGATCATAACCTTACTCAATCGTTAGCTAAGGTTAAAAACAAAAAAATCATGGTTTATCATCCTGCCTGGGGATATTTCTGTCGGGATTATGGATTAGATCAAATATCCATAGAAAAGGAAGGTAAAGAACCCACTCCCCAGGATTTATCCCAATTAATAACTGAAGCTAAGGCCAACAATGTAAAGATCATCTTTGTATCACCCCAAAAGAGCCAGAGAAATGCCCAAGTAATTGCCACCGAGATTGGGGCCAAAGTAGTGGTGGTAAATGAACTGGCCGAAAACTACCTGGAAAATATGAAAAAAGTGGCAGAAGCCTTCTCCCAGATATAAAAAATTATTAGAGAGGATCATGTGGAAACCGCAGTTATAATAAAGAACCTGAGCTTTTATTATCAGCAGAAGAAGGTCTTAGATCATGTGAATCTCCAGGTCCCTCATAAGTCTTTCCTGGCAATTATTGGACCCAATGGAGGTGGAAAAAGCACTTTGTTTCGAACGATACTGGGACTAATTAAGCCCCAGGAAGGTGAAGTTAAGGTCTTTGACCATTCTCCTGTCAAAGCTCGTAATATCATGGGATATCTACCTCAACATGTTTCTTTTCTGCCGGATTTTCCCATTAATGTTTTAGACACTGTTTTAACTGGTCGTTATCATGGACTTCTTAAGAGTTACCATCAAGAAGACCGGGATTCTGCATTTAAAGTCCTAAAAGAAGTGGGTATGGATGGTCTGGAGAAGCGTCAAATTGGTGGGCTTTCGGGCGGTCAACTCCAACGTGTTTTTTTGGCAAGAGCCCTGGTCCGCAATCCTAAACTTCTCCTTCTTGATGAGCCCATGGCCAGTGTAGATCCGCAGATGCAGTACTCCTTCTACCAGCTCCTGGATCAACTTAAAAAGAGAATGACCATTATACTGGTGACCCATGATGTGGGAGCTGTTTCCGAACAGGTGGACCATATTGCCTGCCTTAATCAAAGATTATTTTATCACGGGCCTGTTGATGAGGCTGCTCATGGTCTAGAAGAAGTCTATGGGTGTCCCCTGGAGCTGATATCCCATGGAATACCACACCGCATACTGCGCGAGCACTAGGTGCTACTTAAAAAGTAAAAATTGAGCCCTGCTATGTTGGAAATATTTCAGTACAGTTTCATGCAGAATGCATTTTTATCCGCAATTCTGGCTAGCGTAGCCTGTGGAGTGGTGGGTAGTTATGTTGTAATAAAGAGAATCGTTTTTATCAGTGGTGGAATATCCCATGCCGCCTTTGGTGGAGTGGGATTGGGCTACTTTTTAGGTTTAAACCCAGTGCTGGCAGCGGTGCCATTTACTGTTTTTTCGGCAATTATCATCGGACTTATTAACAAACGCATGGATGTAAGTGAGGACACTGCCATTGGTATTTTGTGGAGTGTAGGCATGGCATTGGGGATTATTTTCATCAACATCACCCCTGGATACGCACCGGACCTTTTAAGTTACCTATTTGGAAGCATACTCACCGTTCCCCTAGGAGACCTATATTTAATGCTTCTTCTAGATTTAGTAATCTTAGTGACAGTGTTTCTATTCCAAAGAGAGTTTCTATCTTTATCCTTTGATGAAGAATACAGTACGGTAGTGGGAATGCCAGCTGAAGCCATGTATCTCATGTTACTCTCCCTGGTGGCTTTATCAGTCGTGGTTTTAATTAAAGTGGTGGGAGTAATACTGATCATTGCTCTTTTGACCATACCTGCAGCCATCACCAGAAACTACACCAACCGCCTGGGAAGGATGATGCTTTACTCAGTACTACTGGGGATTTTATTGACCTTTGGCGGGCTTTACCTATCTTACGTCTTTAACCTGGCTTCGGGTGCTACAATTGTTCTATTTATGGCCCTGGCCTTCCTGCTATCTTCCCTGTTTAAAAGGTTAACATCTCAACATCCAATTTAAAAAAAAATTATTTAACAAATAAAATCCCATAATAATAACATGAAGTCTGGAAATCTTCTTATTTTTCTCTTAGCTATTTGTTTTCTGTTATCTCCAGTTTATGCCGATATTATAGAGCCGGGTCAGAAAAATGTGCCTATTTACTACGTTCTGGAGAATGTAAATGACTATCCATACTACGTGTTTCTCCTACACGGAAGTCCATCACCAGACCTGGAAGTTCTAAATTCATCTTTATTCACCTTCTACAAATTAAGTACCGCTAATATTTTTTCTGTAAAAAAATCAGACTTTAATCAGGCTGCAGTAGAGC
>Ga0187786_10000372_pt1 | contig 13244 bp, 10 predicted proteins | sample 0815_BV2_10_20_M_FD_132449 | JGI IMG/M metagenome (GOLD analysis project Ga0187786, IMG submission 132449) | Tropical peat soil microbial communities from peatlands in Department of Meta, Colombia - 0815_BV2_10_20_MG | ecosystem: Environmental > Terrestrial > Soil > Wetlands > Peat | place...
GGATGAACGGAGCGGCTATACTTCCACTAATTACCGATGCACGGCATGTAACCTGTGGAAGCTTTTCCAGGAGATACGGTTCGTTAAGAAGTGCGAAGGGTGACCCGATTTCCGGATCCCACAAAGGAGTGCCCGAAATTTTCAACGTAAACCTGTTGCTCAAACCGGATATCATATCACGAAATGCAGGTACAGTGTGGACGCTTTGATTCTTGAGAACCGGAGCATTACCAAGGATCAGACCCTGTTCCATGGTATTCGCAAATCTCATCAGGATGAGTCCCCTGGCCCCGCGATCCTGGAGCCATTCACACGTGTTTTCAAGAACTTTTCCATCATTGATGCCGGGGATAACAACCGCTGCAGCATAGACATCGACCTGTTCACACAAATTTTCCAGAATTGAGAGCGAGACCTCAGGGGTCGGGTCATGCATGTAGGTTTTCCGAAGAAGAGGATCAGCTGCAAAAATGGTAAACGAAATTTCGGAAAGGCCATTATCCACCAGTATATCTGCAATTTTCGGGTCATCCCATCCTTTCCCACTGGTATATCCAATATGCAGTGGAGCTTCCATGCTGCCGAGGAGTTCGATGAGATCAGGGAAACGGGGATAACAACTGGGGTCCCCCCCTCCACTGATCGTGATTTTCTCAACATCATCGTGCTGCATCTGAAGGTTGATCAGGGTTTCATCAGCAATGGTTTTCAAATCCTTAAACCCGGCATATTCTTCCCTGATCCCCCTTGTGCAGTAGTCACAGCCTTTCGTAAATGGAAGACAGTACCGGCAGCCGAGGGCTTGAACACCCTGAACTTTCCTGAAATAACAATATTCACAAAAGCCGCGACAGTTGATACCGGGACTTCCACCGATATCGACATTGAGCTGTGCCATATTGGTAGTACCTCAGTTCCTCAACTCATAATAGATTGGGAAATGGGAAAAAGGCGCTGTTCGGGAAAGAAGAATCCTTGTTTGGCATCTTTTCTATCTCCGTCTGGAATACCATCAGCACCATCTTTTTTTATGTTGAAACGTGTAACTAGTATGGCGCCTCAGTGGCTTAGTTGGCAGAGCGGCTGACTTGTAATCAGCAGGTCCCGTGTTCAAATCACGGCTGAGGCTTTTTTCAAAAAATTTTTTTACCATTCGTTTGAGCAATACATTCAAATTTTCTAGAAATAACTATTACCTGCGGAAAAAACTATGGCAAAAAAAGCACTGATTACCGGTATAACCGGTCAGGATGGATCGTATCTTGCAGAACTTCTGCTCTCAAAAAAATATGAAGTGCATGGGTTAATCAGGCGCTCATCGACGTTCAATACAAGCCGGATCGACTCAATTTATATCGATCCCCATGATCCGGAAGCACGATTATTTCTTCATTACGGGGATCTTTCCGATTCGGAACAGATCGCCAATATCATGTATAATATCAAGCCGGATGAGATCTATCATCTCGGGGCACAGAGTCATGTCCGGGTGAGTTTTGACACACCGGAATATACCGGTAACGTTACGGCTCTTGGAACAACGCGGCTTCTTGAGGCAATCCGGCGCTGTGACTATCCGATACGGTTTTACCAGGCTTCTTCAAGCGAGATGTTCGGTGCAGCCCAGCCTCCACAGAATGAAGATACTGCCTTTCATCCAAGAAGCCCCTATGCATGTGCGAAGATCTATTCCTACTGGATGACACGGAATTACCGTGAAGGCTATAATCTCTACGCGGCAAATGGTATCCTTTTCAATCACGAATCGCCGAGGCGCGGTGAGACTTTCGTGACCCGTAAAATCACAAGGGCTATCGCCCGAATTCTTGCGGGAAAGGAGAAATACCTCTATCTGGGAAATCTGGACGCCAAACGGGACTGGGGATTTGCCCCTGAGTACGTTGAGTGTATGTGGCATATTCTGCAACAAAAAACGCCGGAAGATTATGTCATAGGGACAGGAGAGACACATTCGGTCAGGGAATTTCTTGCAGAGGCTTTTGCTTATACCGGGCTTGATATCGAAAAACACGTAAGGATCGACCAGAAATATTTCAGGCCAACTGAAGTGGAAGTCCTGATTGCGGATCCCTCCAAGGCGGGAAAAAACCTGAGGTTCAAACCAAAGGTCAGATTCCACGATCTCGTCCGAATCATGGTGGATGCAGATATGAAGGCATTCGGGTTGAAACCGATTGGAGAAGGGGAACGGATCATTACCAGGAAATTCCCATCCCGATGGTGGGGAATTGACTGAACCTCTTTTAAGAGGATGAAGAGATCCGTTTTCGGGTTTAACATTTAACATATGCCGAAGATATACTAAGATATACTGATAGAGACGTTGAGTGGACTTGGGTTTTGATGACGTTCTGGTCGGATAAAAAAATCCTCATTACCGGGGGAGCAGGTTTTTTTGGATCGGAAGTGGTCCGGCAGCTCGCTGGGATCGGGGTCAGGACTGAAAATATCCTGATTCCCAGAAGCAGGGACATCGACCTGCGGAAATGGGAGAACTGTGTCAGTGTAGTTCAGGATCAGGATATTATAATCCATCTCGCCGCCCGTGTCGGGGGCATTGGATTTAACCAGACGTATCCCGCAAGTCTTTTTTATGACAATGCCATCATGGGTATTCAGCTCATTGAAGCCGCCCGACTGGAGAATGTGGAAAAATGCGTTATTGCAGGCACAATCTGCGCATATCCAAAGTTCACACCGGTTCCCTTCCAGGAGGAAAAACTCTGGGACGGGTATCCTGAAGAGACAAATGCTCCTTACGGACTTGCAAAGAAAATGCTGCTGGTCCAGTCACAGGCATACCGCCAGCAGTACGGATTCAATTCAATCTATCTGCTTCCGGTCAACCTGTACGGACCCGGAGATAATTTTGACCCGGCCAGTTCACATGTCATTCCTGCTCTCGTAAAAAAATTCACTGAAGCAAAACGAGATAAAATACCCTTTGTTGAAGTCTGGGGGACCGGAAATGCTTCGCGGGAATTCCTGTATGTGGAGGATGCTGCAAGAGGTCTTATCCTGGCAACTGAACGATATAATAAGCCGGATCCGGTGAATCTCGGTGCAGGAATGGAAATAACCATACGGGATCTCGTGAAGATTATTTCCGATCTTACGGAATTTGAGGGGGAGATCAGGTGGGACATTACAAAACCCGACGGTCAGCCGAAACGATCCCTTGATGTCAGCAGGGCAAAACGGGAGTTTGGTTTTGAGGCCCAAATGCCATTCCGGGAAGGACTGAAACGGACGATTGAATGGTACCTGCATTCCGGAACCCGGATTCCATTCACCCGGGAAGCGAACCATTGCTGAACAGAGGGTTTTCAGGAAAAATTAGTTCGGGATTTACCTGCCAGAAAGGATCATTCAGGCATTTAGTCAGGACCCATGTTTCGACACGTCTATAAACTGTATTAGCATTTGGAAGGAACAACCATGGTATTATTCAGGAAACTGTTGTCAGATTTCATGAATATAAACCCTATCCAGCGACAATCGCTTCTTTCATTTGGATCACTCCTCGCCATTACCAGTTTAGGATACATTTCAACATTCTATTTTGCCCATTATCTGGGCCCGGCAGTCCTCGGCTCATTTTTTCTTTTTCTGGCATATTATGGAATTTTTGACGTAATTGGCGACGGAGGCTTTGGAGGGGCCGCAGTAAAAAGGATTAGTGAAGGAAATGCACAAAACGAGTACTTTACTGCTTTTTTTATACTTCGGATGATCCTTCTCTGCTTATCTGTTATTGTATTTATTCTGATTTCTCGGTTTTTAACCGGAATCGAAAAGGATGGACTTCTCTTATGGCTGATCATCGGGCTTGTCGCGGGAACAATGGCAAGTGTTACCAGCATCAATCTCTATGGGACGGCACAAGTCGGAATCATGCAGGTAAGCACCCTTTTCAACACCATTGTCAAAAACCTGGTTCAGATCCTCGCAGTTTTCATCGGTTTTGGTCTCGGGGGTCTCGCTGCTGGTTTCATTGCCGGAATGATTGCTGCTATTGCGATAAACTTAAGATTCATCCGGTTGGGTTTTTCACGTTGCGATCGATCCCATTTTACCGGACTGTTATCTTTTTCCATCTGGACATTCCTGTCATCCGGCGGTCTCCTCATTTTTACGTATGCCGATACCATCCTAATCGGTATCTTCATGACTGAGGCAGACGTCGGGATTTACCGCGTTGCTTTCCAGCTGACTTCAGTCGCGTCGTTTATGGTTATCGCTTTACATACTGTTTTGTTCCCCCGTATTAGCAAATGGCATGCAGAGAATGAATTGAAAAAGATAGAGAATTCGTTGACTCAGGCTTTCACCTATTCATTATTCCTGGCGGTCCCGGTAGCCGCAGGTGGAATTATTCTTTCAGATAAACTGCTCTATTTTTTGTATGGGGCTGTTTTTGAAGTCGGGGTGCCGGCTCTCATTATTCTGTTATTTGCCCAGACTGCAAATATCTTCATGTATCTTCAGACTATGTGTCTGAATGCGATGGATAAGCCAAGGACATCATTTTATATTACCGCAGTTTCAGCGGTTGTTAACATTATTCTTAATGTGCTGCTTATTCCCATTTTCGGCATATCAGGGGCAGCTGTTGCCTCTCTTATTACGATGATGATGAATGCGGGGTTGTCCTATGTAATGCTTAAATCATTAGTCCATGTCAGAATAAATACGAAATCCATTCTTAACCTGATTATTGCCGCTTTCATCATGTCTGGTTTTATCCTGGTGTATATCCACATTTCACCGATACAGAATTTTATCGGATTGGTCCTTATCCTGGCTCTTGGAGCGCTGATCTACTTGGTCACCGTGCTTGGAATCGATCGATCGATAAGAAATGACCTGAAAGGGTTGTTACATACCATGAATTTCCCCATTATTCAATAAGTTTAACCTATTTAGATCGTAAAAAAAATTAATTTTAATGAATAGAATAATACGGAAAATTTCTCGAAAAAGCTGATCGTAAAAATTCTGCTATCTTCTTGAAAATTATCGGAAATATTATTATGCTGCCATTATTCGCAGCTGTTCTGGAGAATGATCAAATCCTGACTTCAATCGCAGGAATAAAAAGATGAGATAAAGTGTTTAATTGTTACTGCTAACATTCCATACAGTGATTTTAATGAAATTGGTCAATTATTTAAGGAAGCTGAGAGCCACAGTCAATACTATTGCAGACCAGTCCATTACTCCAGAACAGCACTTATTGCTGCTCGGAAGAGTTCTTTCTGAAAATGTCAGATCCAAAAAAACCATTTCCAGTTTAAGCGAAGTAGAATTTAAGGTCTTTTCTCAGTGGGGCGATGACGGAATCATTCAATGGCTTGTGAACAACCTGAAGTTCCCCCATAAAACCTTCGTTGAATTCGGAGTGGCAAATTACCGGGAATCGAACACCCGATTTCTTATGATGAATAATAACTGGTCCGGTTTGGTGATGGACGGGTCCAGGTCAAACGTGGAACAAATAATTAATTCCGAATATTTTTGGATGTTCGCGCTTTCCGCAAAAGCTGTATTCATTGACGCTGACAATATCAATGAGATTCTTTCATCATCAGGACTCGATAAAGAGGTAGGGATTCTTCACATCGATCTGGATGGAAATGATTACTGGATTTGGAAAGAAATCGATGTAATCTCCCCAGTTGTAGTAATTCTGGAATATAACAGCATTTTCGGTATTGAAAGAGCAGTTTCAATACCTTATGAAAAGAATTTTTCCCGCACAATGGCTCACTCGAGTAATTTGTACTATGGCGCATCTCTCCCGGCACTTTATGCATTATCTGTCCAAAAGGGGTATGCTTTCATTGGATGCAATAGTGCCGGCAATAACGCATATTTTGTAAGAAGAGACAAACTGAACGAAACTATTCGGGAAACGACATTGGAATCAGGGTATGTTCCTTCGTTGTTTAGAGAGAGCAGGGCGCCGGATGGCCGGTTGACACATCTGGGCGGACTTGATCGCATTGCATTAATCCGTGGATTGCCTGTGTATAATACTGAGACTAATCAAATCGAAAAACTATAAATTCAACATACTCGGTCAGGCAATTTTTTGTATCCGACTTAAATACTTCTCAATTTAAATAAAGAATGAAAATCCGGACGTACTGATATCAGGTGGAATTACATTGGAAATCAACATCGGTGGCAGGCTATTGATCATGAAAAAGAACCTGGCAAAAATGAAGGAAATATTTTCGCCGTATGTCAGGAATATTAAAGCGGTATTTGGAATGAAAACCGAATATGCGTATTCTGATTTCTCTATCCTGCTTCCAGCAGATCATTTACTTCCCACGTTTCAAAAACACCATAATCTCTACGATAGATTCCTCCCTACGCTCAGTAAATATCTCTCACCTGCATCGACGGTTATTGACGTTGGAGCGAACTGTGGGGATACTCTTGCTGCAATGTACGACAGGAACAAAAATCTCAGATTTGTCTGCATTGAACCCGATGAAACATTCTTTGGGTATCTCCAGAACAATATACTGCGAATAAAAAAGATCGATACCAAAGCAGAAATTCAATCGATAAGAATGTTAGTGGGCAAAAAAATTACCGATGTATCGCTGGAAGGTTCCGGCGGAACAAAAAAAGCCGTTATGGGTAATAAAAACCGATCCTTATCCTCTCAATCCCTTGACGATATTTTATCAAACACCAAAATGTCGGATATACGGTTACTGAAATCCGATGTTGACGGTTTCGATTATGATGTCATTGACTCCGCAGAAACTATCATAGCAAACCATAAACCGATGATCTTTTTTGAATGCCAGTTCGACCATGTATTCCAAAAAGAAGGCTATGAAAAAACAATTGCTCATCTGGAAGGGAAGGGTTACACAGAATGGATAATTTTCGATAATTTTGGTGAAGTGATTTTACGAACCAATGACCTGCAGCAAATCTATCATCTTTTTAACTATCTTTGGCGACAGAACGTTCAACGCTCAACACGGACGATCTATTATTACGATATTCTTACGTTCACCAAAAAAGATAACGCTTTTATTGAAATGATAATGAATGACTACCTCGGAAGGGGTTGAGAATCCCCTGCATGCAAAAGCGCGACATGTAATCAGGATCCGGAGATAAAAACCTTTGAACAATGATGAAGATTGGTGATTGTTGAGCCTACCAAGTCCTGAGTCGATATGATGAAATTACTCTACGATCACCAGGTATTCAGTATTCAGCACTATGGGGGCATCTCCCGGTATTTTTGTGAATTAATGGATCAGTATTCGCATGACCCGGAGATCGGATTCCGCCTTGCATTGCGCTATTCACAGAATGATCTCCTGCATCAGTACGCTCAATTGAACCGGTTCTGGACACGGAGAAATGCTTTTTTCTCCGACACCCAGGTTATCACCAACCTCCAGAGAAAGATCCGTTTCAATTTTCTGAACCATCTTTTTAACAACCGGAATGAATCGATACGATGGTTAAAAGGACGTGATTTCGATTTGTTCCATCCAACCTATTACGATCCGTATTTCTTAACATATCTTCAAAAGCGTCCCTATATCCTGACCATGTATGATATGGTGCATGAGACGTATCCGGGTATTTTTGAAAAGGGGGATCCAACGAGTGAATGGAAAAAAATTCTTGCCAAAAATGCATCAAAAATTATTGCTATCTCTGAGCATACGAAAGCCGATATCATCAAATTTCTTGATATAGAACCTGAACGGATCCAGGTAATTTATCTCGCAAGCGCATTCAATCCTGAAAAAATACCCCGTGCACTACGACAAATTCCAGAAGATACTCCACCGGAAAAATATCTTTTATTTTTAGGAAATCGAATTCTTTATAAAAATTTTACCTTCCTGATCGAAGCACTCGTCCCTGTTTTCCAAAAAAATAGCGATCTGCATCTGATCTGTGCCGGAGGAGGGAGTTTTACCCAATCTGAATTAAGCTTACTGCGGAAAATGAATATCGCGTCAAGGGTCCATTCCTTTCCTGCGGATGATAACACTCTGCAGCATTTGTACAGAAATGCGGTTGCATTTGTTTTTCCCTCGTTATATGAGGGTTTTGGTATTCCGGTCCTGGAAGCTTTTTCCTGTGGGTGCCCTGCTGTGTTAAGTAATACCAGCTCACTTCCGGAAATAGGCGGTGATGCGGCACTCTATTTCGATCCTTACAACAGGATCTCCCTCGCTGATTCCATTGAACGGGTGCTTTCTGATGAACAGATGAGGAAGAACCTTATTGCACGGGGCTGTGAGCGGGCAAAATTATTTTCCTGGCAAAAGACCGCTGCGGTTACAAAAGAAGTGTACAAGTCTGCACTGGAATGAACCGGACGATTACCCTGACCGGACCCTCATTTAACAATTCCTTTCCGCGTGCCTCCTCGTTCTTTTTAACCGTTGGACCACACTTTCCGGTAAATGAAAAGTCCTATGAGTACCATCACATTTCCCAGACACCGAAACGGATTCATCCGAAGTGCTTTCAGGATATATGCTGATCCGTCCCGTACCATCCCGAGGTGGATGAAATCCAGTCCTCCCTTGGTATAAACATAATTATAGACCGCTTTCTTTTGGCAGGATAAATCGGGTGGCAGACGAGGATCGGTAAATACCTTTTCCAGAATACGCTCGTAATCATCTACGTACTCGTTCATCAGGGCAACGCTTTTCGCGTCCCGATAGATCTTTGCCACGGCGAGAGGTTCAGGAATGTAGGCAAACCGGAAAAGCAGCCCGGCCCGGATCCAGTAGTCCAGATCCATCGCAAGGTTCAGGCTCTCATCAATCCCCCCGATCGTGTCATATACAACCTTTCGGAGAAAAAGAGCCGGCTGGAGGATATTATCACGGCAGAAGATCAATTCCCTCATACTGAACTCCCCTGCCCGGTAGGTCCGGATACATTTCCCGTTTTCATCGGTCAGTATTCCGTCTCCGTACACAAGGCTTATGTCGGGGTGGTCGTTCAGGTAACGTACGGCAGTCAGCACAGCATCGGGGGTATAGGTATCATCAGCATTCAGGTATGCGATAATATCTCCCCGCGCAATCTTCCATCCCTTGTTAATTGCATCCGATTGCCCATGGTCCGGTTCAGAGATCCATCGTATGGTATCCCCATATTTTTTCAGGATGTCGAGAGTTTCATCAGTTGATCCTCCATCGATGATAATGTGTTCAATATTTTGGTACGACTGGTTACGAATGCTCAGTATCGTCTCCTCGATGAACTTTCCCTTATTAAACGAAGGGGTTACAACAGATACAAGGGGGTCCCCGATGCTCATTTCATTATACCATCCTGAATTCAGGAGATTCGCCATCATGAATGCGTGTTCTGTTATTCATGGGACTTTGATTCACAAAATTTATATAAAAGGGGTAGGCTCCCCAAGGGAATAGTTCAATTCTTTCATTCTTTCTCCGATTTTCTTAGCTGGTACGCCGGCAACAATGGAATAAGGTTCTGTGTTTTTTGTCACAACTGCTCCTGCACAGACGACGGACCCATATCCTATCTTAACACCTGGCAGGATAACCGATCGGCAGGAAAGCCAGGAGTAATCTTCAATAACTACGCGTTCAGTTTTCGTGCGGAAGTCAGCGTCACAGGGATCATGTTCCGCAGTCCAGATCCACACCCCGGAACTCATATTCACATGATTCCCGATATCCAGACCCCCCCTGCCATCAAGGATAACATCATGACCGATCATGGTATTTTTCCCGATGGTGACGAGATGAGGGGATCTGATTTCAGCCTTACCATAAATATAACTGTTATTACCTATTTTCATTCCGAAAATGCGATACACTGAGGATCTTACCAGGTGAGAAGGGATATGCCCCGCTGACAGGATGAGGAGAAACTTTACTCCTGCACAATAGCGGAAAACCCAGGTAGCGATCCCTTTGATCACCGGATATTGTTGAAAAAAGGCAGGAGGCTCCATACAAAAAATTATGATAAGAGAATTTAACAATCTTTTGACAGCAGTAACTTTCTCAAATTTATATCTGTATTGTTAAGATTAAGTCATTGATCTATGCTAATCGGTTCGAAAAAAAGGGGCAGGCTTTTTACTAAAAGAACAATGGGGAAATCTTCTGTTTTGGTTATGTCTGCTGGGAGCTGACTTGTTGATAGACCGACAGGAGCCTTTGTAATATATTCTCCATGGTGTACTTGTTGGCAAAACCGGTGATCTTCGCCGGGTCCCAGGAGCGTGCCAATCCTTCAAGAATCCCTCGAGCAAAATCCTCCGCATCAGCCCGCCGACAAAGAATCCCCACATCCGGATCGGTAAGAATATCCATACTCCCGCTATTGCTGGCAGCGATCACGGGTTTGCCACAAGCAAGTGCTTCAATCTGGGCGATCCCGAATCCCTCCTGCAAGCTGGGAAGGACGAATAAATCGCAGGCATTGAGCCATAAGGGGATTTCCGCTGCTTTCAGAAAACCCAGAAAATGAATCCGTTCTTCAAGATGATGATCCTTCACCAATTTTTTAAGGGATTTTTCATACGCCCGTTCGTACTGGGCCTCTCCGCCGATATAACAACGGATATCATCACGGGTCCGGGATAACAGTACTATTGCTTCAATAAGATATTCCAGACCTTTCCGTTTCTGCAGGATTCCGAAGGTAAACAGTATCTTTCCATCACCAGGAAGACCAAGGGCCTTTCTGCAGTCCTGCATATTCCGCGGATAGTAAACAGGATCGTACCCGATTGGGATGGATATCGTATTGGGGTTAAATTTTTTCAATTTCGGGACTTCCAGATTATTCATATACATTATCCGGCTTGCATCGCTCCATGCCCGTTTTATCCGGGGATCATCAAGATCGATCTCTTCCTGAAGCCATCCCGGGTCTTCGTGAGGGGTAATAACGTACGGCACGTGAATACGCTCTTTAATGAGAGATGCCGAATATGCGGAAGGCCACGTGAAATGGGCATGGACAAGATCGAATTCGATACCGTTCCTCTCGATGCATTTTAAAACGGTTTCGGGGCGAAAATCAAAGTCCAGTTTTTTCTGGTAATTCAGGAGCGGCACAATACGGGGAATAAAAAAACAGCGTGGATAATAGATGGATACATTGTCGTACTGGTAATCATGACAGAACCGGTCATTTGACATGATTCCAAAGGTGAAGGGAGTCGGACAAATCACGATGATTTTTTTGAAATAATTCCTCAGGTGATTGACCTGATCTTTTACGAACAGGGCTCCGATATAACGGTTTTGTGCATCCGGAAAATCAGGTGTTACCACGAGCAGTGTCTGATCCCGGGTGGTATGAACGACGTCCTTTGTGGAATGTGAAGAAATAATGGTTTTCCCCCCATCGATGATATTGAGGTTATCGGCTACTCTGCCTTGTTATCAATCCCTTATCCGGAATGAACCAGATGTCCGACATAACGGAGTTGTTGGAGAAAACAGGATAAAGAGATATCGTAAAATGTTCAGATAATCCCCATGTCACTCAGGCGTGCCGGTAAATACTTCTTCGTAACAAAGTCCAGCCCCCGGGCAGCAAAAGCCTGTTGTTCTGATTTCAGGTTCATATCGAGTTGCAGGGTGATCTCTTTTCTCCAGTAATCAGTCGCGAACCGGGGATCGGTCAACTCTGATTTGAGGGCTTCAACATCTTTATCAGTCAGTTTGTCCGAGGGGAGATTGTAATCCCGGATATCACTTGGCTGCAAACCGAGGAACTGTGACTTCGGCGTTGCAAGAAGTTCTGACATATGGGCGCTCTTGATTGCCCCGTAGGCAACGGAGGCATAGATGCGGTATGACCATGGGTCCCCGTCAGTGAAGACCATAACGGGAAGGTCCCATGTCGTGCTGATCTTATTGAGCATCCGCCGGGTAGAGCGGGCCGGCTGTCCTTTCAGATGAACGAGGACCGCATGAAATTCTTCATCAAACCCATTCTCGATGAGACGGTCGTACATACCACCCGTCTCGATGGCTATCACGAATTTTGCATCGTGATCCACAAATTCGATATTTTCAACATTATTGGGAATCGTGTAGCCGGCCTGGCCGACATCATCCTGGCAGTGGATTGTTTTCATACCCCGCCGGGTCTGTTCACGGATCCGCATGGGACCATAGATCGATGCACCATTTTCTTCCGGGTGGAGATGAAATCCTTCGCGGGGTACATCTGAGAGAATTTCAAGGTCTTCGATCAGGAAATTGCTCTCGTCCTGTGCGGCAAATTTTGCCCGTTTCCAGCCTTCCGAGATGTAATACATTTCCCTGAGGGTTGACGACCTGTTTTCGATGAGCTGCTGCTTGATGAACCCGATGACATACGCCATCTTCAGCAGATGAGTCGCGCTTTTTGCAGAAGCAGCGGTTCGCATGCTCTCCTTATCGCCATATTTCCAGACCTCGCTCGCGTCGTCAAATTCGATATTGTATTTCGTCCTTGTCGGGAGAGAGATGGACGGGACTTCGCCGGACTTCATCTGGTCGTACCATGCGCTGGCGATGCTGAGCAGGGCGGCCATGGATTTCTTTTCGAGTTCTTCCTTAGACATCGAGATCCACCACCATTTTCTTTGCTTCCTCGATACCCCGGATATCCAGAATCCCTCCTCCCTCGCCCTTGTAGGAGACCTGCCATACCGTCTGTGGGAGGATTTTCACTTTCCAGACCTTCGTGAACTGACCATCCAGCTCGCTGACAAAATCTGCCCTGGGAACAGCATCCGTTGCATTGTCCTGTGAAATGTCGTAGAGGGAAATTTCCGCATCATGTGAGGTATAATTATTCAGTTCAATGGTCACCCTCCCATTGCGGGTTGCCTTCTTGGCAATCATCTTCCGCATGAGTTTTCCTTCAATCGGTGAAGTGTCAACAGGTGGTTTTTCTACAATTTCGCTCACTTTGGCAGCAATTTCCGGGATGATGGCACATACAGCGCGTGCCCGGTCTTCAGCAAGCTTATTCCTGTCCCTCCGGGAAACAAAGTTCTTGAGTTCCCGACCCAGGTCCTGCAGCGCAAGCGTGATCTCCTTTTCTATCTCGGGAATTGCGGCAATTGCATCCTTGCTCTCGCTGGTGAAGGGAACATTGGTTGATGCGACATGAACAAGGATGAGCACGGGGCCGGTAGGGAATCCCCCCTGCTGGGGAATATTGTA
>Ga0187786_10000373_pt1 | contig 13196 bp, 13 predicted proteins | sample 0815_BV2_10_20_M_FD_132449 | JGI IMG/M metagenome (GOLD analysis project Ga0187786, IMG submission 132449) | Tropical peat soil microbial communities from peatlands in Department of Meta, Colombia - 0815_BV2_10_20_MG | ecosystem: Environmental > Terrestrial > Soil > Wetlands > Peat | place...
AGTGATTTTGTCATGAGAAATGAAAATTTAGTTTAAATAACAATTTATAGTGAAAAACTAGTAATTAATCCATCTGGGATATAGTTGGGAGCTAGTTCTAAAATAATAAATACAGTTCACAATATCTATTGTTAGTAATAATATGTATTATAATTTATATTACTAAATATATGTATTGTATTTTACAATACTCATCAAAAAATCCCCGTCAAGTCTTAAAAAACATCTTTTTTAATCTTTGGGGCTTCGAAAACCATGGCTAACTATTATGTGGTTACTTATGTCAATACAGGCTTCAATGGATTCTTGTAGTGTAAAGCATCCATATATTGCACTTCTTAGAGTATGGTTAAGCTTAGACTAAGGAATTAACTTCTATTATATGATTAGTTATTCAATCAGTATGCATTCCCATGTTTCTGCTTCAGTATCGATGGTGGCGTATAATTCTTTTTCTACATCCTGGAATAGATCTTCACAACTGAATTTTAAGTCTGCTGATTTTTTAACAGAGTACATTCTGCCTCTGGCACTTTTTACTACTATTTCTCCGTCTCGGGTTATGCCAATTACTAATTGTTTGATTTCTTTTGCCATTATTTCACCTGTTTATCTTAATTTATTCTTATATAACTTCTTTAGAATGGTTTTACTTTGTTATCTGGGTCTTTATATTCGTTTATTGTACTTCAGTTCCTGAAAGTTGATGGTGAATTTGGTCCCGGAACTTGTGTCTAATTCAATTTTACCATTTAATTGCCGCACTAAATTGTTTACCAGCTGCAAGCCTAGTGTAGTTGTGTTTTTGTAGTCCAGATCTTTTGAAAATCCAACTCCGTCATCAGAAATAGTCAACAGGTAGCCGGGGGAAGTTGATTTTAGGACTAGCTCCAATTTCCCATTACCCGTAGGATATGCATATTTCAGGGCGTTGGATACCAGTTCATTGATTATAAGTCCACAGGGTACTGCTGTTTCTATGTTTAATTTAACATCTTCCACCTGGATGGTGTTTTTAACCTGACTCTGGGATATGTTGTAGGTGAGAAACAGGTTATTTATCAGGTTTTCTACGTATTCCGGGAAGCTTATCTGGTGCAGGTCAGCAGATTGGTACAGGTTTTCATGGATCATGGCCATGGATTTAACTCGATTCTGACTCTCAGTGAAGATGTGGATTGTTTCTGGGTCTTTTATATCAACAGTCTGCAGGTTGAAGAGGCTGTTTATTATTTGCAGGTTGTTTTTAACCCGGTGATGGATTTCCTGTATCAGGATATCTTTTTCTTTTAAGGTATCTTTAATTCTATTTTCGGATTCTTTACGCTGGGTAATATCTCTGGCTATGGCTATGACTATGGGCTGACCAAAGTAGGTTCCATTGTAGAGTGAAACTTCCTTGGGAAATATTTCACCATTTTTACGCTTACCCCACCACTCAAAAGTCTGAGGTTCACCTTCAAATGCTTTTTGAATGGTTTTGAATGTTTCATCCATGTCATTTTTACCTTCGGCTCCCAGAAAACTAGGTGTGTTTCCTAAAAATTCTTCCCGGGTGTAACCGTACATATCAACTGCTCCCTGGTTAACATCCAGGATCTCTCCTTCCTGATTGTGCACATAAACTGCCTCAACAATGGAATCTAAAAGTCCCCGATAGGTGGTTTCACTTTCCTTAAAAAGAGCCTCAGCATTTTTCCGGGGAGTAATATCGCGAGAAACACCGTGAAAACCAGCTAAGGCACCGTTTTCATCACGGATGGCGCTTACCACACTTTCAAGCCAGCGGGTGGATCCGTCCTGGTGGTATGCTTCTAACTCCAGCTGAATACTCCGGTTTGGATCAGCACCCTCCTGTTCCAGGACCAGTTCCTGGACAAATACGGACTGAATTTTATTTAAAGATTCAGGAGTGGCTTGTTCATGGATTTCCTGTTTCATTCGTTCTTCAACAGTGTATCCTAATACCTTAAAAACAGAGGGGCTGACGTAGGTAGTGCGCAGGGAAAGATCCATAGTCCAGACAATGTCGTTCATTTGATGGGTGAGAAAACGAAACTGAGCTTCACTTTCTCTAAGTGCATTTTCTATTTCCTTCTGATGGGTAATATCATGAAACATGCAGTGGGTCTGTTTAAAATTACCTTTACTATCACACCCTATCTGACCATGGTAAGAGATGTGGATAATGTTTCCATCTTCTTTTACCATTTTAAATTCTTCACTGCATATTTTGTTTGGATCCATGAATTTGGGAAAGTTTTCTTTAAAATGATCATCAAAGCCTGGTGCTAGAAATTCGCAAAAATGCTGACCTATGACTTTTTCTTTAGAATATCCTAATAAATTTATCCAGGACTGGTTAATCTCTAGAATCATTCCATCTTTATTTAATGATTGGTAAGGCAGTGGAGTCTCTTCGTACAGGTTTTTAAACCTTTCTTCACTTTCTCTTAGTTTTTTCTCCATCTGATGCTGGTAGAGGGCCAGGTCGATGGTGGATTGGAGTTCAATGATATCAAATGGCTTTAGAAGATATCCATATGGTTCAGATTCCAGGGCCCTTTTTACAGTGGACTCTTCAGAATGGGCCGTAAGATACACTACTGGGATTCCTAACTTCTTAATTTCAGAAGCAGCTTCAATACCACTGCCCTCTTTTAGGATAATATCCATTAAAACCAGGTCGGGTGAAAGTTCCAGGGACTTATCTATGGCTTCCTGAGAGCGGGAAGCAATGCTTGCTACTTCGTAACCTGCTGATTCCAGGGTGATTTTTAAGTCCAATGCTTCAATGTTCTCATCTTCTACAATTAAAATTCCAGACAATTTAAAGCCTCATTGGTAAAGTTTATTTTTTTAAAAGTGTTTCTGGAGTTTTTACCTGATCTAATTTAGGGTAAGTGTCAGGTTTTTGGGTAATTAAAATTGTCTTCATTAGTAAAGACGTCGCAGCAACTGTGGAAGTTTTATAGTCTGCCTCATCCATCAAAGCAGCTTCTTGTGCCTGTTCAGAACTTAACGGAACCACTTCTACTTTTAATTCTGTTAAAAAAGCGTCCACCATGGATGTGGTGTTTCCTTTTTTTAAGTGCTGACGGATGTACTCCAGGTATGCTAATGCAGGTAAGTAGGTCTTTATTTGTTTTTCGAGTAAGTAGTTAACAAATAGACGATCATTAAATACAGTTTCATCCAGGATTAATTTCATTTACTTCTCCTCCTTTTCGGATGTGTCGCCTATCATGACATCCATCAGATCTTGAAGGGGTTTTAAGACCCATAGACCAGATGGATCTTTGACAAATACTACCCGGTCACCGGCCTGGATATTCAGATCTTCGCGGACTTCCCGGGGGATGGTAACCTGAAACTTACTTGTAACACTAACCATAATATCACCTTACTTTCTTGTTGGTGTATTACCCTAAATAATGTTGTTTATTTAGTTTTTTTCCACATACATTCACACAACCAAAGAAGTTGTAAAATAAAAATCTTCAAAACACCCCTATCTTGATCAGTACATATATGCCCAACGATCTAAAAACACCAGTTTCGGAGATTTTTGATTTTGAAAGTGATTTTCTACCCTATTTCTATAGCTGCAGATTGCAAAACCACATGTTTCCCACTGAAGATAACTACCTGAACAAGTCAGTGATCAGTAGATCTTAAATCTTCATTATAATTTTTATACAAACCAATTTCAGACCTAAAATATCAAAAACTATCACAACATAAAAAGCATATAATTCTTTATTTTAAGATTAAACGAATTATGGCAGGATTATGGTCTAATTTGGGCATAATTTTGGGCAAGTTGTTTTTATTGATAAGTTTAACTTGTAACTAACACCTAAAAGGAGGTGATATTTAGATGAAAAAACTAGCCATACTAGGTATAATGGCCCTGATGGTAGGGATGGTACCTGCTTATGCAGCAGATACTAATACCACGCATCACACTGGTAAACACCAGTTAAACGGCCACCATAAACACCAGTTTAATAACGCTACTGGATACCAGTGCAATAAAATTGGGCACTGGAAAAACTCCCAAATAGCTGCCAAGATAGAAGCACTCAAAACTTCAGATCCTGCCAAATACCAGCAAATACAAGACTTAAAAACCCAGATACAAACACTAAAACAACAAATACACACCTTAAGACAACAAAACAACACTGCAACCCAGATCCAGCAGCTAAGAAACCAGATCAAAGATAAAAGAAATCAAATACTCAAATTATTAGGTTTATGAGGGATAACCCCCTTCCCTCAATTTTTTTAAATTATAAAAGTAAGATACTGCAAATAATTAGTTAAAAGTATGAGGGGAATTGTTTTGAAGGTTATAAAAAAGAAAGGAACTGCTGAAGAATTTAAAGTAGAAAAAATCAAAGGATCACTTCAGAAAGCCACCATTGATGCAGGTTACAGTGTGGAGGAGAAAAAAGAGATACTTGATCAGGTTTTCACCAACATTAAAACCAAGTTAGAAGGTAAAGAGCAGGTTGGCACTGACACCATCAAGGGATGTCTTTTAACTGAATTGGATAAATGCGAACCCTACATAGCAAAATCAGTGCGCAGATTTGATAGGAAATATAAACACTAACTCTACTGGTCCCGTTCTAGAGCTTCGAATATGAACCGGGGCCTACAACCATATTCATCAATGTATTTTTCTATTTGTTCATCTGTCCCAGCCAGGGGATGATTTCTAATTATTTTAATGGTTTCCTCTTTAGTGTATTTGATTTGGACCACGTCAAAGAATATTTTAAGTAAAAAGACCAGGAAACTCGAAAACACTGAAAAATCAGTGAGAATGTCATACCTGATTTTTTTATATTTCAGAACCCAGGCAGTCTGAGTGACAAGGTTAAGGTCTTTTAAGTATTTGCGGTGAACCAGATATTCACGTAGGACTCTAAAATAAAAAGGAGCAGTACTGGGGCCGTTGGTCTCAGTCCATAAACCTAATCCTACTTTATTTTCATCAATATACTCTGAATCCAGGAATGGATCGGCAAAAAGAACCAGATCATACTCCTCAGCCTTTTTATATACTTCTTTTTTTGTTTTAACACCCATATCTTCTTCTATGGTGTCCCAAAATGTTTTATATACTTCATCTGGTGTAGAATCACGGTCTATAAATAAAAATGCGTCGTAGACCTTTAGGTCAAGTCGGGCCAGGGCATTGTATATATTCGCTGATTTACCTGTACCTGGAGATCCTAAGACATGTACAAAACGCCCTTTTTTTCCTTTTAAACTTTGCAGTGTCTGACAGAGGTGGCGAAATGAACGAGTCTTTACAAAATATTTACAGTCCCCTGATGAGAGAACCTTGTGATTGGTCATTACTATGATATATGGGTTTAAATAATATTATTAACTTTCCTATTTACTAAAAAGACGATTTTAAACAAGTGTCTTGAGAAGAAGTTGGTTTATAGTTAAGACGTTGATTCATAGTTAACTTTATATATATCTTAGTTCGTATAATTACTTACAGTTCGTTAAGATACGAACGTTAGTATATGGTATCTTAATTATATATTATAAAAATGTGGGGAAATAAATATGAAAACTGAAGAATTAGCTGTTAAATGTCCAGAATGTGGATGTGTCGATAAGAGAATATCCCGAAAAAGAAATCCCAAAGCCAGTGAGGATGCATTTTTCATTCCGCACGTACCAAAAGGGGATGTCGGTGTAATCAAATGTTCCAAATGTGGACACCTATTTGAGTACTGTAAAGACCATCCCATGCCATTAGAAGTTAAGAAAAAACTTATTTAACTTCTTTTTTACTATTTTTAAATATAAATATTTCTCATTACATATTTTATATCAATGGAAAAATTAATTTTAGAAGATTTAACAATTTCCTACCAGGATGAGGGCACTGGCTATCCTTTAGTCCTGATCCATGGATTGGGCAGTGATCATACTATCTGGGACGGATTAATTCCACTTTTAAATGATTATTACCATGTATTGGCTCCAGATATTAGAGGTAGTGGCCAATCCAGTAAGACAGCTGGTCCGTACAGTGTAGAATTATTCTCCCATGATATTTTCAAGTTTTTAGAAACTCTTGATATAGACCAGGCACACTTTATAGGTCATTCTATGGGAGGAGCAATCCTCCTACAGCTGGCACTGGACCATCCCGAAAAAGTACGTTCTTTAACTTTAATATCCAGCTTCAGTTACGTAGATACTCACCTTTATGAACTATTTAACCAGCTCCTGATAATTACTAAAAACCAGGGTTACTCCTCATTTTTTGACCGGGCCCTGGAATTAGCCAATACTCCCGAATTTCTAGAAGAAAATAAGGAATTTATTGCCACAGCAAAGGCAGTTATGGTTAAAAATGCTTCAACTCCCCCTTTAATAGACTCCATAGAGGCCTGTCTTCAGGTCGATTTTAGTAATAGTTTAAATAGTATTAAAGCACCAACACTGGTAATATCCGGATCACAGGACCTATTTACACCACCACATCATGCCCAAGCTATCTACAACAGTATTCAAGATTCGCACTGTTTTAAAATATATAATACTGGTCACAACCTGCTGGTGGAAAAGCCAGATAAAACAGCTAAAATTATAAAAAATTTTTTAAACAACCTATAATCGTTACTTTTCTGGGGGTGTAACTCTGGAAAAATTAATTTTAAACTAAAATTGATCTGTTAATAATCCTGGTGTAAAGATAAAAATAGTAGAACAGATACGATTAAGACCCTGCCTTAGTTTATAGATTTAGGAGGTGAATACACATCAAATAACCATTTTTAGATATCAGCACACTGTTTTCTAGAAAGATTTATATTAGTTATACATATATTAGTATTATCTAATGACAATTTTGTTCTTGTAAAACATTTTATTCGAAGTTTATTTTTTAAAGTTAGCAAGATTTTTTAAAAAAAAAGTTATAAGATCGAATGAATTTTCAATTTAAAAAAAAAAGTTAGTGGGTATTTTAATTGGTTAAAAAAGGATTAATAGCAAAAATGGATGATAACCATCCTAATTCGACCTGGCTTAACTGGAAAGTCAGGATAGGTGGTCTAGTAATACTTTCTCTTGTTGCCTTACTGATTATTTACACCCTTATTACTTCTGATATTACCTGGCTTCAAATAATACTCTTCATATTTGGATCATATTATCTAATTATTACTATCTCAAGCTTATTTCACAGAGATAAACCCCAAAAATCAGATTACAGGCCTTTTGTAAGCATAATAATACCTGCACACAATGAAGAGCATACTATTTCAGAAACCATAAGATCCATGCTTGCCATTGATTATTTAAAGGAAGGGAAAAAAAATTTCGAAGTGGTAGTGGTAGATGATGGATCCACTGATCAAACACCCCGCATTCTTAAAAATCTTAAGAAGACACTTAATTTTAAAGTAATAAGAAGAGATCCACCTCTTTCAGGGAAAGGTAAAGGAGCTGCACTAAATGATGGGTTAAAACTATGCAGGGGGGACTGTATTTTAGTTTTTGATGCTGATGCCATTGTTAAGCCAGATTTTTTATCATTAATGACCCTCTACTTAGCTGATCCTAAAGTGGCAGGTGTTCAGGCCAAGGTGCGGATGAAAAATTCATCTGTAAACTCCCTCACATCTCTCCAAGATGATGAATTCGCTACATTTAATCGAATAATACAAAAAGGAAGAACCGTCATCGATGGAGCCACTGCATTAGGCGGTAACGGGCAGTTGGTGAGAAGAGAAGTCCTAAAATCAACTGGGGGCTGGTGTGAAAAGTCCATAACTGAAGACCTGGATTTAAGTGTAAGTGTACTCTTAGACCTTGGAATCATTAAATACTGTGATCAAGCAGTAGTATACCAGGAAGCAGTCACCAGCTGGAAAGCTCTCCTAAAACAACGAATCAGATGGGCAGAAGGCCATCTTGAAACCTTAATTACCTACTCCTGGGAAGTTCTCAAAACTCCAGGCCTGTCCCTCACCCGTAGAATAGACTTCCTATTCTACCTGGTAGGAATAAACATAGTCTTCCTCATAGTACTAAGCTACATCCTGGGATTCATTCAACTATTTTTAATGGGATTCGACTCCCTAATACCAGCCATGCTATGGATATTCTCCTCCTTAGTATTCTTCCCTACCATTATAACCGGTTTATACCTGGAAGTTGATAAAAGGCCCCACATCATCCTTTATCGTACCTTAAGATTCTGGTTATTCTGCCTACACTGGATACCCGTATTTTTTGCCGCTATATTCCGAGTTGTAACCATCCGAAACAAGACTTGGGTGAAGACCACTCACCGAGGAGCTAATATCATAATCGAATCAAAAAAATTAAAATCCCCCTTAAAAAACCCTATACTTATCTCTTCACCCGATAAAAACAGCTTAAATCTGAAAACAAAAGGAAATCAACTAAAAAACAATCTGCTTATTGTTGAAGATGAAATTATATTCGCCAAAGACTTAAAAATAACCATAGAGAAAATGGGCTACAACGTTATAGGAATCGAAAGTTCAGGTGAACAAGCAATAAAAAAGGTTGCAGAAACAAAACCCGACCTGATTCTAATGGACATCATTCTAAAAGGAGATATGGATGGTATAGAAGCCACCCACCAAATATGGGAGCGCTTTAAAATACCAGTAGTATATATAACCGCCCATTCAGATGAAGGAACCATGGGCAGATTAAAAGAATCACCCAACGCTGGATTCCTAATCAAACCAGTTTTTAGTAATGCCCTGCAACAAATTTTAGAAACTACTACTAATGTTGCCGGGAAATGAAAAAAGAATTTTCTTATTTTCTTATTTTGTAATTATCTTGGCTATTTTGATGCGATGAGTATCAATTAAGCGTGATTTAGTCAGTGCGAGAGGTTTCTCTCATCTTCCTATCTTTTTTACCTAAATTTTATAAATTCTAAATAAATATTCTTTTTTTTTATAATATGGGTGAGATTTGGGTCTAAACTTGGAAAAACGATTTATAAATAAAATTTCCATAATCAAGTTTAGAAGGGATTTTACTATGAACAGAAAAAAAACAGTGGCCATTTGTGTGGTACTCATTGTATTGGGAATTATAGGATCTTCTCTGGTTATAACCAATGCAATGACACCAACCAATGCCAATAACGGACAAGTAGGTGGTAATAATGGAACACCACCCGGTAACAGTACCGCAGGAGGAAACGCACCAAGTGGAACACCACCAGCACAACCTGGCACTAACAGTACATCCGCAGGAGGAAGCACACCAAGTGGAACACCACCAGCACTGCCTGGAAACAGCAGCGCAACAGCGCCGAGTAACAGTACGCAAGGAGCACCAGGAAATAATACACAAGCAGCGCAGGGTAACAGTACACAGACACCTGCAGGTGGAGGAAGCGCACCACCAGGTAGTGCCAATACTGGACTCACGCTAGATATCGTTGATTATATACTACTAATAATCTGTGACCTGGTAATTGCAGCTAGCATAATATTCCTGGGAATAACCAGACTGGGAAAACTGAGTATAACAGAATCATTTAAAACGAAAAATAGCAAAATCTTCTTTATTGTGGTGGTAATCATATTAGCCACAGCTATATTTGGAGTTACCATGGCTATTGCAGGCTCTGCTAATAGTATTGGCACATCCCAGGGAAGTAGTGCAAATATAGTAACTGCCGGGGCATATGTGGTTGATGGTACAACAACCAGGAGTGCATTAGGAGGATTTCTGAGAATGTTTGGAATTGACTGGTATGATGTTACACAAACCGGAAAAACATACACCAGCACTGGCAACGACCAATCAGCCATTGTTGTAAATGGTAGTGGATCACTTAGTATAGACCAGGCCACTGTAACTAAAAATAATGGTACCTCGTCCAGTGAAGAAAACAGTAATTTTTACGGGCTAAACGCAGCATTACTATCTAAGATGGGCAGTAAACTGAAAGTAACCAATACCAAGATAACAACCAGCGTAGATGGGGCCAACGCAATCTTTACAACTGGAACCAACTCTAAAGTAACTGCAGAAAACGTGGAAATAGTAACTACCGGAAATTCATCCCGAGGACTAGACGCAACCTATGATGGTACCATCATAGCCAAGAACATCAAAATAACAACCAACGGAGCACACTGCGCTGCACTTGCCACTGATCGTGGTGAAGGAACAGTAACAGTAACCAGTGGAGTACTAAAAACTGCAGGTGAAGGATCACCAGGTATATACTCAACTGGAACAATAACTGCCACGGACATAACATCCACCGCAACTGGAAGTGAAGCAGCTGTAATTGAAGGTAAAAACAGCATAACCCTGACCAACTCTAACCTAACTGGATACCTAAAACACGGAGTAATGATCTACCAGAGTACATCAGGAGATGCAGCAGTTGGTGAAGGAACCTTCACCATGACTGGAGGATCATTAACAGCCCAAACCGGACCCCTATTTTACTCAACCAACACCAAAGCAATCATAAACCTGGAAAACGTAAAATTAACTGGAAACGGTACATTGCTAAAAGCCAGTGCCGATAGCTGGGGAAAAAGTGGTTCTAACGGAGCAAATGTAACCTTAAATGCTAAAAATCAGGTACTAAACGGGGACATCGAAGCTGACAACATCAGCTCACTACAGTTAAATCTGCTGGAAAAAAGCAACCTCACTGCCACCATAAACGCCAATAACACCGCACAATTAGTTGTACTGAATCTATCCTCTGATTCAACCTGGACCGTGACTGGGGACTCCTACCTAACCATATTAACTGATCAAGACAGCAGTTTATCCAATATAAAAGACAATGGACACACCATATACTATGACAAATCAAAATTAGAAAACAGCTGGCTAAATGGAAAAACAATAACCCTCAAAGACGGTGGAAAACTAACCCCAATTTAAGAGAGAAAAAAATATTTCTCTCATTTTTTGACTATTTTTAAATTTAATAAATTATTTTCAAATATTGCACTTTTTTTTAATATTTAAACTCGAATTACATATAACTTTTTAAATTACATATAAAAAACAAGATGATTAAGGAGAGTTTAATACATGGCCAAAGAAATCAAACAAATTGTAGTGGGCATAACCCGCGAGGGCGATATTGTTGTTAAAAGTGCCAAAGGCAGAATGTATTCAGTTAAAAAATCTTCAGATTTAAAATTCAGTTGTGAAGATCTATTCAATGATGTAGAAAAAGAGTTATATGCAACTATCGATACAGAAGCTGAAACTTGGGAATGCATATTGATTGAATAAGACCCCTGACACCTATATCAATCTATGGAAAAACGGGTCTTTTAGGGGATTTTTTTTGTTACTAAATTTTTTTATAAATATTTTAAGATTTTTGTAAATATTTAAAAGATTTACTTCGCTAAACCCTGATTTAACGAAGTAATTAAAAATCAGAATATTAAATAGTGCAGTATAGTTTTTGAAAATTGTTAAAACATGTACATTTTGATCGCTCCCCCATATATGGGCTGATCATTTTATACACGTTTTGTCAATTTTAAGAATTTGTTCATCATTCTAGCATATTTTGATCTGTCGAGAGATCTATTTCTGAGGTTAATTTTTATCAAAATTTAGAAGCCTCTGACATCTCTATAGTTTTCATAGATACTTTTTAAAAACAGTGTGCAATTATATAAAAGTACTATTTAGTTAATAGTAAACATTAACATTTATATATTATAGTTGCTAATATAATGATTGGCACTCTAAGATGATGCTATGAATAAAATTTTTGGGGTGATCAGGTAATGGATAAACTGATGGCTGAATTTATTAAAAATGTGGAATTAGGAAAAGTACAGAAATTTGGTGGCATGTCTGTGATCCCACTATTTTCAGTAGATGACAGTCATTATTACCTTACCCTTAAAGAGGCCATGGAGACCCATCTTATCACCGTCACTGAGCTAGACCAACAGGCCAGAGTACCAGAGCTCAAGGTAATCAACCAGGCGGATGTTCCAGTTCTCATTCTGGATGGTGAGGAATTAGCAGGGGCCAAGCAGAACCGGGTCTTAAACACTACTATCTTATTGAAGGAGAATAGTGAGACGGTGATTCCGGTCAGCTGCACTGAACAGGGGCGATGGAGATACACTTCTAATAAATTCCGTGATTCAGGAGTGGTGGCTGCTCATCGGATACGTCATACCAATCTGAAATCAGTATCTCGCTCTTTACGGAACACTGGGAAATACCAGTCTGATCAAATAGCAGTGTGGAATGCCATAGATGATCTATCCGATGAGGCCCATGTACTATCTCAAACCAGAGCCATGCGGGATGTATACCAGGACCATGTGCAGAACCTGGAGGAATATCTGAAATCATTCCCAGTACTACCCAGCCAGAAAGGACTACTGATAATCCAGGGTAGAAATATAGTTGGATTGGACATGTTATCCTCTTCTCAGGCTTATTCTTTGCTGCATGAGAAGCTGGTAAAAAGTTACTCTATGGATGCCCTCTTCCAGGAAGATAAATCTACCAGCGAAGATCTGGATAAACTGGCTGTGAATTTTATGAATGATGTCCAAAAATCCAGTGAAGAAAAGCATCCTTCCATCGGTTATGGCTACGATTATCGGTTTAATACCGAGTATAGTATGGGTTCAGCTCTTATACACCAGGACCAGGTAGTTCATGCTGCATTTTTTTGTAAAGAAGAAGGGAATAGGAATCTGTCTGGTTATAAAGCGCGTCGCATTTACTGAGTGTAAAGTTAATACTTAGAGATGGTATAGACGTAACAGGTGGAAAATAAGTGTTAAAGAATGTTTTCCGGGGTAAACCCAAATTCAGCATTCTTTTTTGCAATTAGAACCCCCTCTAATAAGATTATATTAAATATTAATTGTTTATTTTGATACGTCGGACATATATCTTAGATATTGGTAAAGCAGTTATTCCATGGGCAACCACACTGAAAAGTACCGTGACAAAGACCACTAAGATAAAAGTATTCTCTCCGGGGAATGGATTCAATAGTTCTAATGCAAAAAGAGTCAATACTACAGATGCCAGTCCCCTGGGACCAAACCATCCCATGAATAATACAGTGTCCAGATTTATTTTTGTTCCAATTAATGATATAGCAACAGGTAGCATACGGATAACTGTTA
>Ga0187786_10000374_pt1 | contig 13178 bp, 7 predicted proteins | sample 0815_BV2_10_20_M_FD_132449 | JGI IMG/M metagenome (GOLD analysis project Ga0187786, IMG submission 132449) | Tropical peat soil microbial communities from peatlands in Department of Meta, Colombia - 0815_BV2_10_20_MG | ecosystem: Environmental > Terrestrial > Soil > Wetlands > Peat | place...
CGCCCTGAAGAATTACCGAGTAATCACTAACGGCGATGTCCTTGAGTTGCCGGATTACCGGTTGCATCGACGCGCTGGCGCCGAGCATGGATTCAAGCGAGGTCCGGTATGCCGCGCTTAAGTCGGTGACTGCCTGTTCGAGCTGGCGCTTTTCCATGGCGCGCCTGATGGTAAGAAGCAGCCGATCAAAGTCAGGCGGCTTTGCAATAAAATCGTATGCACCTTCTTTGATCGCATCGACTGCGGACGGGATATCTCCATAGGCAGTAACAAATATGATCGGGACAGACCTGTCGATACGCTGCATTTCCCGCAGGACATCCATCCCGGACCGATCAGGCAGATTCATGTCGAGCAATACGACCGAAGGACGCTCTTTGCAGAATGCAGATACCGCCGCCTTTCCGTCTTCGGCCGGAACCACGGCAAACCCGTTGAGTATGAGGATCTCGCCGAAGGTCTCGCGTATCCTCTCTTCATCATCAACAAGCAGAATGCTGATATGCTCTTGGTTCATTGGCGTTACTCCCCCCGCCGGCAACGTATCGGCGGAACGAATCCGTATGTGGCTTCCGCAGATATCGGCATGATAAGTGCGATCTCAGGTTTCCATTACTACTTGATTGCGGCCGCTCTGTTTCCCCCGGTACATGAGTCGGTCCGCACGTGCCAGCAACGTCTGTTCCGTGTCATCCGGGCGGATGCATGTCGCTCCCATGGTCAGGGTTACCTTTACCGTCGTATCTCCGACGCGAAGAAATGATTTTTCCATCAACAATCGGAGTTTTTCGGCAAGCTTTCTGAGCTGTGCAAGGGAAATGTGCGGCGCTATGACGACAAACTCCTCGCCGCCCCATCTGCCGACAAAATCGGTCAGGCGGATATTCTTCGCAAGCGATTGCGAAACCATCTTCAGCACATCGTCGCCGACGAGATGTCCGAACGTGTCGTTAACGGTCTTGAAGCGATCGATATCGGCAAAGAGCATGCCGAAGGGCACCGTGTACCGCTGAAACTCGTGGACGCTCGCCATAAGTTTACTTTCAATATAGCGCCGGTTGGCAATCTGCGTCAGGGGATCGAGCAGAGAAACCGCCTCAAGCTGACGAATATACCACTCATTGTTGGAGGCGTAGTTTTCGCGGAAAACCTCCATGCAGCCGACGGTTGCTCCGTTCTCGTCCAGTATCGGCGCAGCCTGAACGGTAACCGGAATGCGATGGCCATTTTTATGGTGAAGATATATATCGGCAGTGCGGTCCTTGCCGTCCTCCATCGTCATCAGCAGAGGACATGCCCCGCGACAGAGTTCCTGTCCATGCTCGTTGACATGAACAAGCAGATTGTTTGCGCATTTGGAGCCGATGATCTCCTTGGCAGAGTAACCTGCAAGACGCTCGGCCCCTTTGTTCCAATATTGGATAGTGCGGTTTCTGTCGACAAAGTAGACGCCGTCATGGATCGAATCCAGAAGCTTTCGATAAAATTCTTCGCCGATTTTCATGGCTTCAATTATAGCAAATAATATTGGTAGGCTTTTCAGAGCGCTTGTGACTTCTGATGGTATACAATAATGGCTATGAAAGCGACAAAGAATCTGCTCGTAGTGGGGGATCGTATTCTTGTGGATCTCGATGAGCGTTCAGAGCGGACCGCCACGGGTCTTTATCTGCCGCCGACGGTCAAGGAGCGCGAAAAAGTGCAGGGTGGTTATATCGTAAAAGTCGGACCCGGCTATCCGGTCGGCGATGCCGGAGCATCCGAAGAACCGTGGTCTCTCAGAAAGCCCCAGGACCTTCGGTATGTCCCGCTGCAGGCGCAGGAGGGCGACTATGCCATCTTTCTGAAAGAGGCTGCAATCGAGATCGAATTCGATACGAAGAAATACCTTATCGTACCGCATTCGGCCGTCCTTGCATTGGTGCGGACGGAACTGACGAGCGAGGAGTAGTGGATGGGAGAAGTCCTTTTCATTATCGCCGGGGTCGTTGTCGGAGCAATTGCCGCGTGGATTGTTGCAGCATCGCGCTTCAAGGCATCGGAAGCTGTTCGTGAGGCGCAGATACAGGCTGCTGCCGCCGAACAGATTCGGATGCTCGAACAGCGCTTGGGCGCCGCCGAAGCGCTGGTTGTGGAGCTCCGCCAGCAGGTCGCTCAGCATGAACGCGAGAAGGGGGATCTCCGCGGCACGCTCGAACAGGAACAGCTTGAACGTGCCCGAGCACTCACGCGGCTTGACGAAAACCGAAAACGGCTCGACGATTCCTATCGCAGTCTCGAGGAGCAGAAATCGCTCATAGAGCTGATGAAGAAAGAATTGAGCGACACATTTACCGCACTGTCGACCGCTGCACTCAAGAGCAGCAGCGAGGATTTTCTGCGCCTTGCAACCGAACACCTCAGCAGAATCTCTGCGGAGACGAGAGGAAAGCTCGGCGAGCATCAACAGTCCATAGACGCGACCGTAAAACCGTTGCAGGACATGCTGAAGCGCTATGAACAGCAGCTCCGCGACATGGAGGATAGCCGCCACAAGTCTTTCGGCAGCCTTTCGGAGCAGCTGCGCGCCCTCTCCGGCATGCAGGAGAGGCTGCAGCAGGAAACGAGCAATCTTGTTACGGTCCTGCGCAAGCCCAAGGTGAGCGGTTCGTGGGGAGAGCTGGGTCTGCGGCGGGTTGCCGAACTCGCGGGGATGACACCGCACTGCGATTTTTATGAGCAGACGTCGGTGAGCACCGAGGGGGGGCGGCTGAGGCCGGACATGGTTGTGCGGCTGCCGAACGGCCGCGTTATCGTCGTAGACGCCAAAGCGCCGGTCGATGCCTATCTCAATGCGGTCTCGGCGGGCAGCGATGAAGAGAAGCGCAAAGCGATAGCTCACTATGTGGCGCAGGTCCGCGCCCATATGGCCGGGCTCGGCTCCAAGGGATACTGGGAACAATTCCCGGAATCGCCTGAACTCGTCGTCATGTATCTTCCGGGCGAATCGTTTTTCAGCGCCGCGCTTGAGCATGACCCGAAACTTATTGAGGATGGAAGCATCAAGAAGGTCATTCTTGCTACACCGACAACCTTTATCGCCCTGCTGAAGGCCGTTGCATACGGCTGGCAGCAGGAGCAGATTACGAGGAGTGCCCAGGAGATAAACCGGCTCGGCAAGGAACTCTACGACCGCTTTGCGGTTGTGATTGAGCATATGGCCCGGACCGGCGATTCGCTTCGCAAGGCGGTGACTTCTCACAACGACGGGGTGCGGTCACTCGAAACGCGCCTCCTGCCGTCTTTGAGAAGGTTCCGCGAACTCGGCGTATCGAGCGCAAAAGATGTGCCGGAGCCGTCGGAGATTGATCAGGTGCCGAAGCCAAGTGCATATCTCGGTGCGGAATTCAAGAAACCGGAAGAGACGGGACGATTACTATGATAGAAGACCTGCACCAATCGGAAACATGGCGTGTATTCCGCATCCAGTCCGAACTTGTCGAAGGGTTCGAGACGCTTTTCAATGTCGGGCCGGCGGTCGGGGTCTTCGGCGGGGCCCGTTTTCGGGAAGATACCCCCTATTACCAGCAGGCGATGAACGTCTGCGCTATGCTCTCGCAGGCGGGGTTTTCGATCATCACCGGCGGCGGTCCCGGAATCATGGAAGCCGCCAACCGCGGCGCGAAGATGGGACGGGGCAAATCCATCGGCCTCAATATCGAACTGCCGCATGAGCAGTCGATCAATCCGTATCTGGACATCAACATCACCTTCCGGTATTTCTTCGTCCGCAAACTGATGTTCGTGAAATACTCAATGGGGTTTGTGATATTCCCCGGCGGTTTCGGCACGATGGATGAGCTTTTCGAGGCCCTTACGCTTGTCCAGACGAAAAAGGTCGCCGGTTTTCCTCTCGTTCTGTATGGGAAGTCTTATTGGAATGGGCTGGTGGACTGGATTAAGGCAACGCTCGTGAAAGAGGGCGCAATCGACCCTGCGGATCCGGATCTCATTTATGTCGTCGACGATTCATCCGATCTCGCGCGCATCTTCCTCCAGTTTGCCGCGATGTATCCGGGCGGTTCGGACCGTCATCTTGACGCGAATGGACGGTGAAGGGCAAGGCAGTTTCTCCCTTCATTTTTGTCGTTCTTTACGGAAAAGCAGTGGCAAACCGCCGATATGCATGCTATCATGAAGCAATCTATTTCAGGGGAACGCATGGCGTATGATGCAGCGCAGGAAGAGCATTCGTAAGGTTTCAACCCCGCCGTCTCCTGCACCGAAATATCTTGTCGGCATCGGGGCTTCTGCGGGCGGGCTTGACGCCTTGCGGCCCTTTATCGGCACGCTGAAGGCGCAAGGATCCATTGCGTATATTATCGCCCACCATATGTCTCCCCGGCACCAGAGCATACTTGCGGAATTGCTGGCCCGCAGTGCGTCCATCACAGTTTCCTCGGCGCGCGACGGAGATGCGGTACTGCCTGATTGTTGCTATGTCATCCCTCCGAATTACGATGCGCTGGTGAGAGATGGTCGTCTCAGACTGACATCCCCCCTTCCCGAAGCGACAACGAACCCGTCAATCGATACGCTTTTCCGAAGTGTTGCGGACAGCCATCGGGATCGCGCAGTCGGCGTTATTCTTTCGGGGAGCGGCGGCGACGGGACGGCCGGAGCGGAAGCGATACGGGCTGCCGGCGGCATTGTGCTTGCACAGCGTCTGACGGAGGCGATGCAGCCGGGCATGCCCTGTTCGGCCATCCTTGCAGATGCCGTTGATCTTCAGCTCAGCGCGATGGAAATAGCTGAATATCTTAACTCGCTCGGCGCCCCGCAGGCCGATGCGACCCCCTTGTCAATCCTCATCGGAAAGACGCGGACGCGCTCGCCGTTCCGCCAAATATTGGAGATGGTGGCAAGGGCTACGCATCTCGATGTCACGCTTTATAAGGAAGCAACCCTGCGCCGCCAGATCGAAAAACGGTATCGCGCATTGTCGCTCTCGTCGCTCGACGAGTACCTGAAATATATTCAGGGGCATGCCGACGAATTGACGACCCTGCAGGAGAAATTTCTTATCTCGGTCACCTCGTTTTTCCGGGACCCTTCGTCGTTTGTTGCCCTGAAAGCTCCCCTCGAGGAACGGGTTTCCAGGAAGAAACCCGGAGAGTCGCTTCGGGCGTGGATTCCGGGATGCGCAACAGGCGAGGAGGCCTATACCTTTGCGATCATGCTCAGGGAAATCTTCGGCCCGCGCCTGTCGGATTTTGACGTGAGGGTTTTCGCAACGGATATCAGCGCCGCTGCAATCGAATTCGCGCGTGCCGGCCTCTATTCCGCTGAGGCGCTCGAAAAGTTGCCGCCGGTCGTGAGAGGTGCATATTTCAGCAAAGAAGGTGGCAAATACAAGGTCACGAAAGAGGTGCGGGAGCTTTGCGTGTTTTCGGTCCATGATGTAACGCGCCATCCGCCGTTCATGCGGCTTGATGTCATCAGCTGCAGAAACCTCCTTATCTATTTCAAACCGGCGTTGCAGGAGGCGCTATTCGCCAATTTTCATTATGCGCTTGATCCCGACGGCTATCTGCTGCTCGGCAACTCGGAGTCAGTCGGGTCTGCCTCGAAGCTTTTCGAGACGGTCGATCCCGAGAACAAACTCTTTCGGCGCAAGGACGCGCCGGTCTCGTGTCCGGTGCACGTAAAGGGCGGTGCGGCTTTTGTTGCACCATTGAAGCCGGGTGTTTGCAAGCCCGAGAGCAAGACCAACACGCTGATCGAGAAGGTGCATGCGGCCCTGATCGAAGCGTATGCTCCTGCAAGTATTCTGATAAGCGCCTCCTTTGATGTGCTTCATTTCTTCAGCGGAGTCAGGCGATACCTGACGCTCCCGACCGGCAGCGCCGACTTCTCTCTCTTTGCCCTCTGTCTCCCCGAACTCCGCAGCGAACTGAAGGCGCTCTGCTATCGTGCTTCACAGGAAGCGAATCCTTCTGTCACGGGCATGCCGACCCGGCTGACAATTGACGGGCAAACGGTTGTCGTCCGCCTTGTAGTCAGGCGGGTGGCGGTTGAGAAGGATGCGGGAACTTTTGCCCTGCTGGTCAGCTTTGAAGAACGGAGTGCTGAGGAAGCGAAACAGCCCGTCATGGCGCTTCCCGCCGAGGGTATCCCGGAGGCAGCATCAGCGGAGATTGAGCGCTTGCGTCAGGAACTGAGCAGCACGCGAGAACACCTTCAGGCGCTGATCGAGGAGCTGGAGGCTTCCAACGAAGAGCTTCAGTCGATGAACGAGGAACTCCAGTCGTCTTCGGAAGAATTGCAGTCCGCCAATGAGGAGCTGCAGTCGGGGAATGAGGAACTTTCGACGCTTAATGATGAAATGCGCGTCAAATCCCTCGAATTGCTGAAGGCGAATACGACGTTGTCGAATATTCAGGATTCAGTACAGATGGGACTGGTGGTCGTCGATAAGGAGGGCCGCATAACGCGCTTCAATGCGCTGGCAGTGCGCATTTTCGGACTGATGCAGACCGACATAGGACAGCCGCTTGCCGGGGTGCCCTGCCATATCGAATTGCCGCGCCTTCCGGAGCAGATTGCTGCTGTTTCCGAGTCCGGACTGCCCATTGTCGAACGTGCGGGGCAGGGGGACCGCCACTATGTCATGCAGATTTCTCCTTATCTGGATGAATCCCGCCGCATCACCGGTGCCGTTCTCACCTTTATGGATATTTCGGAGCTTCACCGGGCCGAATCCGCCATTTGTGAGCGTGAAGCCCTCTATCTCTCAACGGTAATAGCGCTCAGCGAAGGTATTATTCTTTTCGATCCGCTTGGCAGTATTATTGCCTGCAATCCGGCGGCGGAGCACATTCTCGGCCTTTCGGAAACGGAAATGCGGGATCAAAAGAAGAGGCTTGCCGATTGGAACCTTGTGCGTGAAGACGGTACGTCGTACCCGCCGGATGAGCTGCCTCCGGCACGGGCAATCGCCTCGGCTCAGCCCCAACGGTATGTCGTGCTCGGCATAATCAGCCCGTCAGGCGGGATTTCGTGGCTGCGCGTGAACGCCGAACCGGTGCTCGATAAGGAAAGCGGCAAAATACGCATGGTGGTCGTTTCCCTTGCTGATATCACGAGCCGCAAGCGGGACGAGAAGGAGCGCAGGCTGACGGTCGAGTACCTGCGGCTTGTCAACATGAGCAGCGACAAAAAAAGGCTGATTCGCTCTTCGGTCGAATTCTTCCGGCAGCGTTCCGGCTGCGAGGCGGTCGGAATCCGGCTCAAGGAAGGGGAGGATTATCCCTACTATGAGTCGCGCGGCTTTCCGCCGGATTTTATTCGGACCGAAAATTCGCTCTGCACCCGCGATGCGGCTGGTTCAGTTGTGCGCAACAAGGAATTCAATCCGGTTTTGGCGTGCATGTGCGGCAACATCATCAACGGAAGATTCGACCCCTCCAAGTCGTTCTTTACCGCCGGAGGCAGCTTCTGGTCGAACAATACGACCGAGCTGCTCGCCACAACCACCGACGCGGACCGCAAGGCCCGGACGCGCAACCGGTGCAACGGCGAGGGATATGAATCCGTCGCGCTCATTCCGCTGCGCGTCGGAGAGAGCAGACTGGGGTTGCTGCAGCTCAACGATCGGCGCATCGGGCGATTTTCAACAGAGGATATTGAGCTCTGGGAGCGGCTCTGTGGACACTTGGCCGTGGCTGTGGCAAAGTTCGATGCCGACGAGAAGCTGAGTAACAGCGAGGCCCTCTATCGTTCCCTCTTCGACAATATGCTCAATGGGCTGGCCTACTGCAAAATGCTTTTCGTCGACGGCCAACCAGACGATTTCATATATCTCGCTGTCAATACAGCATTTCCGGCACTTACCGGCCTGAAAGATGTAGTCGGCAAGAGGGTGTCGGAAGTGATTTCGGGCATTCGCGAGAGCAGCTCGGAGCTTTTTGAAATATACGGGCGCGTATCGCAGTCAGGCAAACCGGAGCGGTTTGAGATTTTTGTCGATGCCCTCCAGATGTGGTTTTCGATATCGGTCTATAGTCCGGGACGTGAACATTTTGTCGCAGTCTTCGACGTCATTACGGAGCGCAAAAAGGCCGAACTGCAGCTGAGCGAGAGCAGGGAAAAGATCAGCCTGATACTGAATTCAGCGGCCGAGGGCATTTTCGGTCTCGATCGTTCCGGCCTCTGCACGTTTTGCAATGCGTCGGGAATGCGGATGCTCGGTTATCGCGATGAAAAAGACCTGATCGGGAAAAATATGCACGACCTTGTCCATCATACAAAGGATAACGGAACTCCGCACTCCAGATACGACTGCGCGGCACTCGGGGCCATGAGAACCGGAGAAAATCTGCATAATGACAGGGATATTCTATGGCGTGCTGACGGAACGAGCTTCCCGGCGGAGTATTGGGCGCACCCGATTCTCAAGGACGGTGTCATTATCGGCTCCGTTGTCACTTTTGTCGATATTTCCGAACGCACGGCACTGCAGAGCCAGCTTTTGCAGGCCCAGAAGATGGAGTCCATCGGTATATTGGCCGGCGGCATAGCCCATGACTTCAACAATATTCTGCAGGGGATCATCGGCAATCTCTTCTTCCTGAAACAAAAGAGCGCCGATGCCGATTCGGCGATCATCGACGAAATCCTCGGATTATGCAGCAGGGCGAGCGATGTGACGCGCGGCATGCTCGCATACAGCAGACAGCAGGTCTTTTCACTGCGGGCGGCTGATCTGAATGCCGTGGTGAAGTCGTCGATTAAACTGCTCATCAGGGTTATCGGCGAGGATATCGAGGTCAGGACCGAATATTCCGGAGAAGCGCTGCCGGTGCTGCTCGACACGGCGCAGATTCAGCAGGTGATGCTCAATCTTGCGACGAATGCGCGTGATGCCATGCCTTCCGGCGGCGTCCTTTCCATCGCAACCGGCCGGACAGTTCTGGACAGCATGTCGGCGGTTTCCTGCGGATTGGAACGTCCCGGCTCGTATGCGACAATCACGGTCTCCGACTTCGGAACCGGCATAGACGGACAATCCATGCAGCATATTTTCGAACCATTCTTTACGACGAAGGAAACGGGGAAGGGAACCGGGCTCGGACTCGCCATTGTTTACGGCATCATAAAGCAGCATGAAGGCTGCATTGATGTGAAGAGCGCCGAGAATCAGGGGACAACATTCACGATTTACCTCCCCCTGGTTGCCTCCGCGCGTGCGCAGGAAGATGCTGCTGTAGAGCCAGACGTAGGCCCGGGAGCGGCACATGAGCGTCCGGATGGCAGCCGAGCGCGCATTCTTCTCGTGGAGGATGACCGTTTTGTCCGGCAGGCGATGGAGAGGCTGATCGAGACATTCGGCTATGAGATAGTCGCCTTCGGCGACCCACAGATGGCCCTTGACGTGTTTCGAAGGGATCCGGAATCTTTTGATATGGTTATTCTCGACATCATCATGCCGAAAAAGAGCGGAAGGGAATTGTTTCTTGAACTGCTGAAAATCAAATCTGGCGTCAAGGGACTCTTCGTGAGCGGGTATCCTGCCGATCTCCTGAGCGAAAAAGGGATGATGGTCGAAGGCGTCGATGTGATAATGAAGCCGATCGATCCCTCAGGTTTCGCCCAAAAAATTCGAACGATTCTGAAATCGTAATCCCCTTCGTTTTTTTCTCCTATCGTTCAGCATCTGCCCGTACGTTCGACAATCGACCTGTCTTCTTGAAAAGCAGTTAGTTTTATAGCCTCCATAAACCGTTTTTATCGTGTAGGACAAACACCTACAAAAAATTCAGACCAACCCCGATATTTTTCGGTGCCTTTCAGGATGTTTAATGAAAAGAGAAGAAACTGTGCGGTCTGAAGGAGAAGACGATGAAGGCTTTGTTCGTGAGCGGAGAGACGGTCGACAATCAGGACTTCCTTGTCCCCTATTACCGGCTGCGGGAGGAAGGGGTCGAGGTCGATATTGCCTATATGGAAAGGGGCAGAATCCGGCGAAAAGGCTATTCGCGGCATATCGGGGCGCGGAACAGGCTCGTCAGGACGTGGGAGTATGATGTGCTTTTTGTCTCTTTGGGCGCTGAAAAAGATCTCATTGCGCTCTGAGATGCGGTTCATGCGGCAGACGAGAATTTTCAAGCGATGGGCCTCGGCATTCACGAATACCAGCGGTCTTTCGGCACCTTTTATTGCTATAGACCCAGGGGCCTGTTCAATGACAGGCCTTTTTCATGTTTGAAAGGGGGTGGGAGCGGACGAGAGCAGTCGGGACAGGGCACTCCACGTTCTTTAGTAATAACCGCAGGTATCGAATATCTTTTGGGAGGAAATAAGACGTATGACTCCATGGACTATGAATATCGATCCGATGGGTAATATTTATCTTTCGGCGCTTATCGCAGCGATTCCGATAGCATTTCTCTTTTGGGCCCTCGCCATCAAACGCATGAAGGGCCATTGGGCAGCAAGCATTGCTGTAGCGCTCAGCCTTGTCGTAGCCGTTGCAGCATACGGGATGCCGTTCCAGTATGCCGCCTTATCTGTTGTGAACGGAGCCCTTTTCGGTCTCTTCCCAGTTTGCTGGATTGTTATTACGGCACTGTTCATCTATAACATGTCGGTCAAGACAGGGCAATTCGAAGTCATCAAGAACTCGCTTGCCTCGATCTCGGATGACAGGCGCATCCAGGCCCTGCTCATTGCGTTCTCGTTCGGTGCGTTTATCGAAGGAGCCGCCGGGTTCGGCACGCCCGTTGCGATTACCGCGGCGATGCTCGCGGGCCTCGGCTTTAAACCTCTTTACGCAGCAGGTCTCTGCCTGCTTGCAAATACGGCGCCCGTTGCATGGGGTGCCATCGGAATTCCTATCGTCGTCGGCGGACAGGTCTCCGGGGTTCCGGATGTCGCATTGAGCCAGATGGTCGGCCGCACCCTTCCGTTCCTGAGTGTTCTTGTTCCTTTTTATCTTGTCATTCTTATGTCAGGCTGGAAAAAGGGCATGGAGGTCTGGCCGGCATGCCTTGTCAGCGGCGGATCATTTGCTGTGGCCCAGTTTTTTTCGGCGAATTCGCCGATTACGGCCCCGCTTCTTCCTGACATTATTTCCTCGCTCACCTCGATTGTCTGCACCGTCATCTTCCTGAAATTCTGGCACCCGAAGGAAAGCTGGCATTTCGCGGAGGAGCCCAAGAGCGAAGGCAAGGCCAAGCTTCTGTATACCGGCGGACAGGTCTTCCGCGCCTGGGCACCATTTATTCTGCTGTCGCTGTTCGTTGCCGCATGGGGAATCAAGCCGGTCAATGCAGCCCTGAACCAACTCTGGGGCCTCTTCATGCAGGGGCTCGGGTTCGCCGGCAAGCCGGAAACTATCGTCAGCTACTGGCAGTTCCCGGTGCAGGGCCTGCATAACCTGGTCATAGACCATGTCGCAAAGCCGAAAGCGGCAGTATACAACTTCAACTTCCTGAGCGCAGCCGGAACAGGTATTCTCTTCGCCTGGGTTTTTTCCATTCCCGTGATGGGCGCTTCGATCGGCACTGCTATCGCGTCGGCGGGCAACACCCTCAAGACCCTGAAGTGGCCGATCTATACCATATCTCTGATCCTGGGCTTTGCATATATCATGAACTTCTCCGGCATGGCAATCACGCTGGGCAACGCATTTGCAGCCACCGGCTCGGTATTTCCCTTCTTTGCAGCGTTCCTGGGCTGGCTTGGCGTTTTCATGACGGGATCGGATACCTCGACAAATGCATTGTTCGGAAAACTGCAGGCGGTAACAGCCGAGAAGATCGGCATCGACCCGGTTATCACGGTTTCCGCCAATACTTCGGGCGGCGTCTGCGGCAAGATGATCTCGCCGCAGTCCATTTCGGTTGCGACAGGTGCGACCGGACTTGTCGGCCATGAATCCGACATATTCCGCTTCACCTTGAAGCATTCGATCATTCTCGTCACGGTTGTCGGTGCTATGCATATGCTGTGGTCATATGTTATCACTGGCATTGTTCCGACGTATGAGAAGGCGGTTGCGGCGAAGCCGGCCGCGGCGGCAGCTGCCCCTGTGGCCTTCACCCTTGATAAGGTCAACCCAGACGGTCTTATGTGGTTGGGCATTGCCTGCGCTATTATTGTGCTTGTCACCATTTCCGCGCGGCTTGCCGGCAAGGATCTTGTCGCCGCCGCCGGTGGCGACAAAATTCATTTCCACTAAAATACGAGAGTGTGCAGGAGCGGGCTGTCTGTCCCGCTCCTGTTCTTTTTTGCACTGACGTATCGCATACAAGAGGCGCAAGCCCGGATGCGAAGGCTCACACGGAGAAAGGAGAACAGAAGTATGGACAAGACGGTTGTCGAACGGCTCGAAAAGATCGTCCGTGCAGGATATGTGCTGACGAAGAAGGCGGATCTCATCGCCTATAGTTATGATGCGACAGCAGACGTGCAGACTGAGCTTCCGGATGTTGTCGTTCTGCCTGATTCGGCGGAACAGGTTCAGCAGATTGTCAAGCTCGCAAACGAATTCAGGGTACCGATTTATCCGCGGGGAGCGGGCACGAACCTGAGCGGGGGGACAATACCGCTCAAAAAGGGAATCGTCCTCGGGCTTCAGCGCATGAACAGGATTCTTGAGGTGGATGCCGATAATCTGACGGCGACGGTGCAAGCGGGAGTGGTCGTGCAGGATCTCAACAATGCAGTTGCGCCGCACGGACTCATTTATCCTCCCGACCCCGGCACGGTGGCAACTGCAACCATGGCCGGTACGGTAGCCGAATGCGCGGGCGGCCTCCGCGGGCTCAAGTACGGCGTAACGAAGCACTACATCATGGGGATGCAGGTCGTGCTCCCGAACGGTGAAATCGTCAGATTCGGCGGCAAGACCGTAAAGAATGTTACCGCCTATGATTTCGCATCACTGTTTGTCGGTTCGGAGGGGACCCTCGGCATCGTGACCGAAATAACGGCGAAGCTCATTCCGGCGCCGAAATACAGGAAGTCGATGCTTGCCCTCTACAAGAATCTTGCGGATGCGGGCAATACGGTATCGGGCATCATCAAGGCTCATGTGATACCCGCCACACTCGAAATCATGGATGCAAAGACGATAGAGACGGTTGAAAACTATGCGAAGGTCGGGCTGCCCTCAGGATATGCGGCGCTGTTGCTCA
>Ga0187786_10000375_pt1 | contig 13167 bp, 11 predicted proteins | sample 0815_BV2_10_20_M_FD_132449 | JGI IMG/M metagenome (GOLD analysis project Ga0187786, IMG submission 132449) | Tropical peat soil microbial communities from peatlands in Department of Meta, Colombia - 0815_BV2_10_20_MG | ecosystem: Environmental > Terrestrial > Soil > Wetlands > Peat | place...
CCGGTAATCGGATCGGCCCGCCAGCCATAGCTGGAGGCATTCCACGCCAGTTCGACCGGCATTGATGTCGGCAGTTGGCTCTTGCGGATCCGCTCGTCGAGCAATTGGGTTTCCAGCAGCGACAGGGCATCGCTCTTGACCTCGAGCTGATGCGAAAGCGAGTCCAGGGCAGTGCGAAGTTCGTCGGCCGAAAGCGATGTCGGCTGGATCAGCGGACCGCCCCGCCCGTCCTTGGCTCGCCCGATCGCCCCGAGATCCTGCGGCTTGATGCCAGCCAAGCCGGCCACGCGCTCGCCCATGGAATCAAGTCGGAGCAACTGGGCCTGCATTTCACCGAGCCTGACGGCCATGGCATTGATGTTCTCGCGGACGAACTCGCGGCTGGCACGGTTCTCCTCGGCGGTGGTTGCCTGCAAGAGCTGCTGCAGGAACGGCAGCCTGATCTCCGCCGCGTGGCGAACGGTGACATAGGAAAACAGCGACGACAAGGCGATCACGATAGCCACCAGCGCCACCGTGACCATGACCACGTGCCGCTGGGTCAGGACGATGGTTTTCGCCGTTGCCAGTCGGTCGGAGACGAGAATAATATGCACGTCCCTACTCCTTCTCGATAGTGCCGAACCATGCGCCCAAAGCGTGGCCACGCCCGCAGCCTGGAAGACTGCCTGTTGGCCGACGCCGGCCTAGCCCGGCTTTCCGGTCATGCGCGGCGCCTCTTGCGGCTCCAGCGCGTTTTTGAATCCGCGACTCCGCTTGCGCGACAGGCACGGGTTGCCAACTTCAAGTTGGGGAAAATTATCATCCACGCCGTTAACGGCGCGGTCGCCGCCAAACTGAAACAGATGGAACCCCGCCTGGCAGCGGTTTTTCGTTCTGAGGCGGCGGAGGTTACCGGAATCGATATTCGGGTGCAACCCGACGTCGACAGGCGACAGGCGGAGCCGCCAAGAATCCGCACTGGAATGGGCGAAGAGCAAAAGCGGGCACTTACATCGCTCGCAGATGATCTGCCTGAAGGCTCGGCCCTGAGGACTGCATTGACGCGACTGGTGGATCGATCATGACTAGAGAACGATGACGCGTTCGAGGAACATGAGTGCCAGCACGACCAGGACGAAGATCAGCGCGTACTTGGCGACGCGGCTGGACAGGTGCAGATAGCGTTTGTCGCCGGAAAAGAGGTAGGCAAGAATGCCGGCGCCGATGGTGATGGCCGTCAGAACACCAACGATACGTAACAGCAGCATTACGCCAACTGGGGATAGAGGTGGGCAACATGTTCCGGCGCAGCCTCGGCGCGCTCGAAACTGGCCCACTCCCATGCCGTGGCGTCGGCCAGCAGTTCCCGCAACAACCGGTTATTCATGGCGTGGCCCGACTTGTGGGCGATGAAGGCGCCGAGTAGCGGATGGCCCGCAAGGTAGAGATCGCCGATGGCATCGAGCACCTTGTGGCGCACGAACTCGTCGGGCAGGCGTAGCCCTTCCATGTTCAGTACCCGGTATTCGTCCATCACGATGGCGTTGTCGAGGCTGCCGCCCAAAGCCAGTCCCTGCGAGCGCAGAGCTTCGACATCCTGGGTGAAACCAAAGGTGCGCGCCCGGGCAATGTCCTGGACGTAGGAATCGTCGGCGAAGTCCATGTCGACCCGTGTGCCGGATTGATCGACCGCCGGATGGTTGAACAGGATGGAGAACGACAGGCGGAAACCCTCATAAGGTTCGAGGCGCGCCCACTTGTCACCCTCGCGGACCTCGACCGTCTTGCGAATGCGGATGAATTTCTTGGCGGCATTCTGTTCCTCGATGCCAGCCGATTGCAGCAGGAAGACGAAGGGGCCGGCCGAACCGTCCATGATCGGAATTTCGGCGGCGTCGACATCGACATAGAGGTTGTCGATACCCAGGCCGGCCAGAGCCGACATCAGGTGCTCGACGGTGCCCAGTTTGGCGCCATCCTTTTCCAGGCAGGAGGCCATGCGGGTGTCGCCAACGCTGTAGGGATCGGCTTTCAGTTCTGCCGGTGGCTCGAGATCGACGCGCCGGAAGACGATGCCCGTATCGGGGGCCGCCGGACGCAGCACCAGCGTCACCTTGACGCCGGAATGCAGCCCGACGCCGGTGGCACGGATGATCGATTTGAGGGTGCGTTGCTTGAGCATGTCAGGGCAATATGATGTTGCAGGGCACAATGTTAAACCAAATTGAAACAACAGGCCGCTCGGGGAGGAGGCGTTTTCCCGGAGCGGCCCATATGCTGGCCAGCGGTGCAAGAACTCAGTCGGCCTGCTTGATCAGGAAGGCCGGAATGTCATAACGGTCCATGCCGCTGTCCACCATCGCCTTGACCGCGGCATTGCGGGTGCGGCCCGACGAGAACACGTCCGGCAACGCCGAGCCGTTTTCAAACGCCGGCGCAGCAACCGCATCGCCATAGATGCGATCATCGGTGCCCGTGCGCAGACCATAAGTCTCCACACGCTCCAACCGGGGCTTGACGGCAACCTTGCCGCCGAGGCCGGTGGCCACGACGGTGACGCGCAACTGATCTTCCATGCCGTCGTCGAAGACCGTGCCGAAGATCACCGTCGCCTCGTCATGCGTGTAGGCCTTGATGGTGCTCATGACCTCCTTGACTTCGCGCATGCCGAGCTGGCGGCTGGCCGTGATATTGACCAGGACGCCGCGGGCACCGGAGAGCTCGACGCCCTCCAGCAGCGGGCTGGCCACGGCGGCTTCCGCAGCCAGGCGGGCGCGATCGACACCGGCAGCGCTGGCCGAGCCCATCATCGCCTTGCCCATCTCGCCCATCACCGTGCGCACGTCCTCGAAGTCGACGTTCACCAGGCCGGGCACGTTGATGATTTCTGCAATGCCGCCGACAGCGTTGCGCAGCACATTATCGGCCGCCCTGAACGCTTCGGTCATGCTGACGTCGTCGCCGAGTACTTCCATCAGGCGCTCGTTGAGGATGATGATCAGGGCATCGACATACTGCTGCAACTCGCCGAGTCCCTCTTCGGCCAAGCGCATGCGCTTGCCTTCAAACTCGAAGGGCTTGGTGACCACAGCCACCGTCAGGATGTCCTTCTCCCGCGCTACCTCGGCCACCACTGGCGCGGCGCCGGTGCCCGTGCCGCCACCCATGCCGGCGGTGATGAACACCATGTGGGCACCCTCTAGCGCCTCGGCGATTTGTTCGCGCTCGTTGAGCGCAAGATCGCGCGCCTTTTCAGGCTTGCCACCAGCGCCCTGGCCAGGCCCCAGTTGCAGCTTGACGTCGGCCGACGACAGATTGAGGGCCTGCGAATCGGTATTGCAGCAGATAAACTCGACGCCCTGCACGCCCTCCCGGATCATGTGCTCGACGGCATTGCCGCCCGCGCCGCCGACACCGATGACCTTGATGACGGTCCCGTTTGGCTCCTTGTCGATGATTTCAAACATGCTCGCCTCCTTGTTGTTGCAGTTGCTCAAAAGTTCTTGCCAAACCAGGCCCGCATGCGGGCCAGTATCTGGCGGAAAGTCATGGGTCCTTGCGCCTTGAGGCCACGCTTCTTCTGCGTCATGCCCTCCAGCAGCAGTCCCATGGCCGTTGAATAACGCGGATTGCGTACGATGTCGCGCAGACTTCCCTCGTAGCGCGGCATGCCGAGCTTGACCGTGTTGTGAAAAATTTCCTCGCCCAGCTCGACCATACCGGGCATGGTCGCTGAGCCCCCCGTTACTACGACGCCCGCCCGCAGCAAGCGCTGGTAACCACTGCGTACCAGCTCCTCCTGCACCATCTGATAAATTTGCTCGATGCGCGGCTGGATGAAACCGGCCAGCGTCTGCCGGCTCAGTTGCGAGGCCGGTCGGTCGCCGACACCGGGCACCTCGATCATTTCCTCGGGGTCGGCCAGTTGCTGGAGGGCGACGCCGTAGCGAATCTTGATTTCCTCGGCGTCGGGCGTTGAGGTGCGGAGCGCGATGCCAATGTCGGAAGTGATCTGGTCGCCGGCGATGGGCAGTACCGCCGTGTGACGGATGGCGCCTTGGGTGAATACCGCGATATCGGTGGTGCCGCCACCGATGTCGACCAGGCAGACGCCGACATCTTTTTCATCGTCGGTCAGCACGGACAGTCCAGAAGCTAGAGGTTGCAGCACCAGGTCGACCACTTCCAGGCCGCAGCGATGCACGCACTTGACGATGTTCTGCACAGCCGTGACGGCACCGGTGACCAGATGCACTTTCACCTCGAGCCGCTTGGCATCCATGCCGATCGGTTCCTTGACCCCATCCTGGCCATCGACGATGAACTCTTGCACCAGCGTATGCAGGATCTGGTCGTCGGCCGAAATCGGCGTCGCGTTGGCGGCCTCGATCGCCCGCTCGACATCGAACTGGGTGACCTCCTTCTCGCGCACCACCGCCATGCCATTGGAATCCTTGCTCTTGATATGGGCGCCGGCGATGCCCGTATAGACTTCCTTCACCTTGCAGCCGGCCATCAACTCCACTTCCTGGATGGCGCGGGAAATGGCATCCACCGTCGCCTCGATGCTGACGACAACGCCTTTCTTGAGGCCCTTGTCCTTGTTCTCCTCGAACTGGTGGCTGCCGATGCCGAGGATGGCCAGTTGCCCTTCCGGATTCAGCTCGGCGACCACGGAGACAATTTTCGATGTGCCGATGTCCAGGCCGACAATCAGATCGCGTTTGGTGTCTTTACTCATTCCACTCAACTCTTGCGGGCCGCGCGCAGCGCGAAACCATTGGGGTACCGCATGTCCACCACCCCGGCATTGGCGAGATGTACCTTCTCGAGTGCTGGCCGGTAGTAGGCGGTAAAGCGCGCCATCCGGTCCGTCAGTGTGTACTTGGCCTCGTCGCGTCCAAGCTCCAGCACGACGCCGTCGTCCAGCTTCACCTGCCAGGCCTCGCGGCTGGACAACGCCATCGCTTCAGGCTTGCGCCCAAGAGGGGCAAGGATCTTCTCGAATTCGCGGTAGCGGCCAAGTACCTCCGGCGCCGAGCCCTCGGGGCCGGAGAAAGCTGGCAGGCTGGCTTGGCTGGCCGCCGCGAACACCTCACCGAAACCATTCACCAAGCGCGACTCGCCGTCGGCCTGCTGCCAGCGCGCCACTGCCACATGCTCTTCTAGCGTCAGCTCCAGCGCATTCGGCCAGCGCCGCCGCACGTCGGCATGGCGCACCCAAGGCAGTTTCTCGAAGGCGGCACGCACTTCGTCGAGTTCGATGGTGAAGAAATTGCCAACCAGTGTCGCCCGCGTCGCCTGCTCGATCTGGGCGCGCGTTACCTGGTCAACCTGACCGTTGACCACCACCTGCCGCAAGGGGAAGAAGGGCAGCCGTTGCAGAACGACCGTGCCCGCCCAGGCCAGGCCGGCTATCGCCAGGACAATCAGCAGATCGGCCACCAGATTCATCAGCACGGGGCGGTCCCAGAAGCCGTCCTCGGCGGGTTCGACCGCTTTTCGTCTCACCTTAGCCATAGGTCGCCATCTCCAGTACCTTGACTACCAGTTGCTCAAAGCTCAAGCCGGCCGCCCTGGCTGCCATCGGTACCAGTGAGTGATCGGTCATGCCGGGTGACATGTTTGCTTCCAGGCAATAGGCACGTCCCACGCTGTCGAGCATCACGTCCACCCGTCCCCAGCCCCGCCCCCCGAGGGCATTGAAGGCCTTTAGCGCCAACGCGCGAATTTCCTGCTCCTGGGCTTGCGGCAAGCCGCTGGGAATCAGGTAACGCGTGTCGTCTCGGAAGTACTTGGCGTCGTAGTCGTAGAAATCGGTCGCCGGCACGATGCGGATCACCGGCAACGCCTGGCTGCCGACAATACCGACCGTGAATTCGCCGCCGGCAAGAAAGCGCTCGGCGATCACCAGCCGGTCGTGCGTGGCCGCCGTCGCGAAGGCCGCCGGCAGCTCACCGGCCACCCTGACCTTGCTGATACCGATGCTTGAACCTTCATTGGCCGGCTTGACGAACAGCGGCAGACCCAGACCGTCGGCCACCGCCTGCCAGTCACTATCTGCTGTGAGCACCTCGCATTCCGGAACCGGAATACCGGCTGCCTGCCAGAACAGTTTGCTGCGCCACTTGTCCATGGCCAGCGCCGAGGCCAGCACGCCGCTACCAGTATAAGGAACGTGCATCAGGTCCAGCGCACCTTGCAGGCGGCCATCCTCGCCACCACGGCCGTGCAGGGCAATGAACGTCCGCCCGAAACCCTCGTCCTTGAGCGCGGCCAACGGCCGCTCGGCCGGATCAAAGGCGTGGGCATCGACGCCGGCGCGGCGCAGTGCGCCGAGCACGGCGGCGCCACTTTTCAGCGAAACCTCACGCTCCGCCGAATCGCCGCCAAACATCACCGCCACCCTGCCAAAACGAAGTTTCAGAGAAGGCTCATGCCCGCCATTGGCGGGCGTGATGCCGGAACTAAAATTCACGCTGCCACTCCCACAATTCTTACCTCGCGCACAAGTTCGACACCGAACCGCTGCCGCACCTCGGCCTGAATTTGGCCGATTAAGCTTTCTATCGCAGCGGCGGTCGCCACACCCCCCGGATTAACGATGAAATTCGCATGCTTTTCGGAGACCCGTGCGCCGCCTTCCGTAGCGCCCTTCAAGCCGGCGGCCTCAATCAGCCGTGCCGCGTAGTCGCCGGGCGGATTGCGAAACACTGATCCTGCGTTGGGCAGATCGAGTGGTTGAGTAGCAATTCGCTTTTCCAGCAGTTCGGCAATACGGCTGCGCGCCGCCTCGCCATCGCCGGCGGGCAGGCGCAGCCACGCGGCGGCGATGATCTCGTCCGTCGCCTCCCGGAGCCCAATGTGGCGGTAGCCGACGACAAAATCGGCTGGATGCCGCTCGACTGCTTCGCCGCTCCGGTTCAGCATCATCACCTTGTCCACGAAGGTCCAGGTTTCGCCGCCGTAGCAGCCTGCATTCATGGCCACGGCACCGCCGAAGGTGCCGGGAATGCCGGCCAGGAATTCCACGCCGACCAGGTTAAGGTTGGCGGCGAAGCGGGCCACCTTCGGGCTGGCTACCCCCGCCTCGACGTAGAGACTGCCGTCCGGCTCCTGGCGCAATGTATTGAGCGCGCCATGCGTGAAGACCATGGTGCCGTCGAAACCGCCGTCGCGCACCAGCAGGTTGCTGCCCAGGCCGACGCACAGCAGTGGCTCGTCGGGACGCAGGCGTCGCAGGAATTCGACCAGATCGGCGAGGTCGACCGGAAAATAGGCACGCGCCACGACGCCGCCGGCGCGCCAGGAAACGCGCCCGGCCATCGGCTCGTTCTCTACCAGGCGGCCACGCAATTCAGCCATGTGCCAGCTTTCCCGGCACGGCGCCGATGGAGCCGGCACCCATGGTGATCACCACGTCGCCGTCCTTGGCAGCTTTCAGAATTGCCGCCGGCAAGGTGGCGATGTCCTCGACGAAGACCGGCTCGACCTTGCCGGCGACACGTATCGCTCTTGCCAGCGTGCGACCGTCGGCGGCGACAATCGGCACTTCTCCGGCGGGATAGACTTCCGCCAGCAACAGGCCGTCCACGCCCGAGAGCACCTTGACGAAATCCTCGAAGCAGTCCCGCGTCCGGGTGTAGCGATGGGGCTGGAAGGCCAGCACGATGCGCCGACCGGGAAAGGCGCCGCGCGCGGCGGCCAGCGTCGCCGCCATCTCGACCGGATGGTGGCCGTAGTCGTCGATCAGGGTAAAGGCACCCCCCGTCAGCAGGGAAATCTCGCCGTAGCGCTGAAAGCGTCGGCCGACGCCCTTGAACTCGGCGAGGGCGCGAACGATGGCCTCGTCGGAAACACCGACTTCAGTCGCGACGGCAATAGCCGCGAGGGCGTTAAGCACATTGTGCATGCCGGGCAGGTTGAGCGTGACGTCGAAGCGCGAGGTGCTGCCGTTCCTGCGCACACAACTGAAACGCATGCGGCCTGCCTCTGGCACCACGCTTTCGGCGCGGATATGGGCCTCGGCATTGAGGCCGTAGGTCACCACCTGCTTGGTAATTCGGGGCAGGATTTCGCGCACGTTCGGATCGTCCGCACAGAGCACGGCGACGCCATAGAAGGGTAGGCGATGCAGGAAATCGACAAAGGCCTGCTTCAGCTTGTTGAAGTCATGGCCATAGGTTTCCATGTGATCGGCGTCGATGTTGGTGACCACCGAAACCACCGGCGACAGAAACAGGAAGGAGGCATCGGATTCGTCGGCCTCGGCAACCAGATATTCGCCCTGACCCAGGCGGGCGTTGGCGCCGGCAGAGACCAGGCGGCCGCCGATGACAAAGGTCGGATCCAGTCCACCTTCGGCCAGACAACTGGCGACCAGGCTGGTGGTAGTGGTCTTGCCATGAGTGCCGGCGATGGCGATGCCCTGCTGGAAACGCATGAGTTCAGCCAGCATCTGGGCACGCGGCACGATGGGCACATGACGCTCGCGGGCCGCCAGCACTTCCGGGTTATCGTCCTTCACTGCCGTCGACACCACCACCGCGTCGGCCGCGGCGACATTATCGCCGGAATGGCCGAGGGTCACCCGGATGCCCATCCCGGCCAACCGACGTGTCGTCGTGCTCTCGGTCAGGTCGGAGCCACTGACCTCGAAACCCTGGTTGGCGAGCACCTCGGCGATGCCGCTCATGCCGGCGCCACCGATGCCGACAAAGTGTATGCGCTTTACCTTGTGTTTCATTTCGCCACCTCCACGCATGCGTGCGCCACGGCCAGCGTGGCTTCCGGTTTGGCCAGAGCGCGCGCCTTCTCGGCCATTTGCAGCAGTTGTTCGCGAGACAGATGACGGAGTTCTGCCAGCCGCTCGGGCGTCAGTTCACTCTGCGGCAACAGGATGGCCGCGCCGGCCGATGACAGGAACCTGGCATTGCCGGTTTGGTGGTCATCGACGGCATGCGGATAAGGCACCAGAACGCTGGCGACACCGGCCACTGCCAATTCCGCGACGGTGAGCGCCCCGGCGCGGCAGATGACAAGATCGGCCCAATCGTAGGCGCCAGCCATGTTGTCGATGAAAGGCACCGGATGCGCTTTGACGCCGGCTTGTTCGTAAGCGCGCTGCAGCGCCGCCAGATGCTTCTCGCCCGACTGATGCACTACGTCGGGCCGCTCGGCTTCCGGCAATAGCGCCAGCGCTCTTGGCAATGTCTCATTGAGAATGGCTGCGCCCAGACTGCCCCCAACCACCAGCAGGCGTAGCGGGCCCCGCCGCTGGCGGTAGCGCTCCGCCGGCGCGGCCAATGCAGCAATCTCGGGCCGCACCGGATTGCCCATCCACTCGCCCTTCTTCAGCACATCGGGGAAGCCCGTCACGATACGATCGGCGACGCCGGACAACACCCGGTTGGCCAGCCCGGCGACCGAGTTCTGCTCGTGTAGTACCAGTGGCACATCGGCCGCCGCCGCCATCATGCCACCGGGGAAAGTGATGAAGCCGCCCATACCCAGCACCACGTCGGGCGCGATGCGCCTGATCTCCCGCCGTGCCTGCCAGAAGCCCCGCAGCAGATTGAAAGGCAGCAGCAGCTTGCGCACGATCCCCTTGCCGCGCAATGCCGTGAACCGCACCCAGGCCATTTCGTAACCGCGTGGCGGCACGAGCTTCGCTTCCATGCCATCGGGGTTGCCCATCCAGACGACGCGCCAACCCAATCCCTTCATGTGCTCGGCCACAGCCAGTCCGGGCATGATGTGCCCGCCAGTGCCGCCAGCCATGATGAGGATGGACTTCACACCGATTGTCCCCGCATCAGCCGTCGAGTCTCATAGTCGACCCGCAGCAGGATCGCCAGCGCAATGCAATTGGCGACGATGCCCGAGCCACCGAAACTCATCAGTGGCAGCGTCAGGCCTTTGGTCGGCAGCAGGCCCATGTTCACGCCCATGTTGATAAATGCCTGAACGCCGAGCCAGATGCCGATGCCCTGCGCCACCAGGCCGGCGAAGACGCGGTCGAGCAACAGCGCCTGGCGGCCGACGGCGAAGGCTCGCTGCACCAGGAGGCCGAACAGCACCACCACGCCCAGTACGCCGATGAATCCGAGTTCCTCCGCCACCACGGCCAGCAGGAAGTCGGTATGGGCCTCCGGCAGGTAGAAGAGTTTTTCCACGCTGGCACCCAAGCCTACGCCGAACCACTCGCCGCGACCGAAAGCGATCAGCGCGTGGGAAAGCTGGTAGCCCTTGCCGAAGGCGTCCTGCCACGGATCCATGAAACCGAGGATGCGCTCGCGCCGGTAGGGAGAAAGCCAGATCAGCAGCACGAAGCCGACCACTGCGACAACGGTCAGCAGTCCGAACAGCCGGCCGTTGATGCCGCCGAGAAAGAGAATGCCGAAGGCAATGGCGGCGATGACCACGAAGGCGCCGAAGTCCGGTTCGCGCAGCAACAGGAAGCCGACGGCCAGAATCACGCCCGCCATGGGCAGGAAGCCGCGACGGAAACTGCCCATGGCGTCGAGCTTGCGCGTTGTGTAGTCGGCGGCGTAGAGCACGGCGAACAACTTCATGAATTCGGACGGCTGCATGTTGATTGGCCCCAGCGGCAGCCAGCGCTGAGCGCCATTCACCGAGCGGCCAACGTGGGGAATCAGCACCACCACCAGCAGGAAAACGCCAGCCAGGAACAACCATGGCGACAACTGCTGCCAGAAACGCAACGGCACCTGGAATGAGACCACGCCGGCGACCAGGCCGATGGTCAGGAACACGGCGTGACGGAACAGGAAATAGGGTGCCTGATGGCCGGTGAACTGGCTGCCCTCGGCCATGGCAATGGAGGCCGAGTAGACCATGACCAGGCCAAACAGCAGCAAGAACAACGCCGGCCAGAGCAGCAGCGGATCGAGCTCGGCGGGCGTGGCGGCTGGTCGGCGGCGGGAGGAAAACACTGCGGTATTCATGTGCTTGCCGCGAGTTGGCGTACCGCTTCGACGAACACTTGGGCGCGATGCTCGTAGTTGCGGAACATGTCGAAACTGGCACAGGCCGGTGACAACAGCACGGCATCGCCCCGGCGTGCCGCCACGGCTGACTTCTGCACGGCTTCGGACAGGTCAGCGGCCGTCAGTACCGGCACGCCGCAGCCTTCAATGGCGGCGCCGATCAACGGTCCGTCGCGGCCGATCAGCACCACGGCACGGGCATGAGCGGCAACGGCTGCCTTGAGCGGAGAAAAGTCCTGGCCTTTGCCATCACCGCCGAAAATCACTACCACCTTGCATCCCATGCCCTTGAGCGCAGCCTCGGTGGCACCGACATTGGTGCCCTTCGAATCGTCGTAGTAAGCGACGCCACCGATCTCGGCGACGCGCTCGACGCGGTGCGGCAGACCGCGAAATTGCCGCAGCGCCGGCAGCAGGGACACCGGATCGAGACCGATGCCAGTGCACAGCGCCAGCGCCGCCATGACGTTGGCGGCGTTGTGCAAACCAGCAATCGGCAGGCCGGAGATCGGCAACAATAAGCGGTCGCCCTGCACGATCCACAACTCGCCCTTGTTCTCGCGCAAGCCGAAGTCCGCTTCGTCGCCCGGCGCATCGAGCCCGAAAGTCAGTAGTCGGCGGCCGCCGATGGCCATCCGCCTCACGCGCACATCGTCCCGATTGAGCACCTGCACGCCACTGCCGGAGAAAATCCGCGCCTTAGCCGCAGCGTAGTCGTCGAGATCGATGTAGCGGTCGAGATGGTCATCGCTGATGTTGAGCACTGTTGCCGCATCGGCGTTAAGCGACTCCAGCGTTTCAAGCTGAAAGCTCGACAGCTCCAGTACCCAGATGTCCGGCAGTTTTCCTTCATCCTGGCATGCCATCAGCGCTGTTAGCGCCGCTGGCGAAATGTTGCCGGCGACGCCGGTGAGCCGGCCGGCGGCTCGGCACAATTGGCCTGTCAGCGCCGTTGTCGTGGTCTTGCCGTTGGTGCCGGTGATGGCGATCACCTGCGTCTTGCGACGCACGCCCAGCGATGCCAGGCCCCAGGCGAACAGCTCAATCTCGCCCACGATCGGAATGCCCGCAGCACGCGCGTGGAGTACCGCCATCGATCCGGCCGAAAGTCCCGGCGACAGTGCCAGCAGATCGACTCCAGCCAGCAGGCGCTTGTCGAAACTCTCGTTCATCGACCCGCTAACGAACTCGGCCGCTGGCACCTGACGGCGCAGCTCGGTGAGATAGGGCGGTTCGGCGCGCGTATCGAGCACGCGCACGCGGGCACCCTGGCGCGCGCACCAACGCGCCATCGCCAGCCCCGATTCACCGAGGCCAAGAATTAGAATGTGCTTCCCGGCTAGATCCATTAACGAATCTTCAGCGTCGAAAGACCGAACAGCACCAGCAGGATGGTGATGATCCAGAAGCGCACCACCACCTGCGTCTCCTTCCAGCCACTTTTCTCGAAGTGATGATGCAGCGGCGCCATCAGAAAGATGCGCCTGCCTTCGCCGTAGCGCTTCTTGGTGTACTTGAACCAGCCCACCTGGAGCATCACAGACAGCGTTTCGGCGACGAAGACGCCGCCCATGATGAAGAGCACGATTTCCTGGCGCACCACCACGGCCACCGAGCCGAGTGCACCGCCAAGCGCCAGCGCACCGACATCGCCCATGAACACCTCGGCCGGATAGGCATTGAACCAAAGAAAGCCGAGGCCCGCCCCGGCCAGGGCGCCGCAGAACACCGTCAGCTCGCCGGCCCCCGGGATGTAGGGAATCAGCAGGTATTTTGCGAACACCGCATTGCCCGTGGCGTAGGCAAAGATGCCGAGCGCTGCGCCGACCATGACCGTCGGCATGATGGCCAGTCCGTCTAGGCCGTCGGTGAGATTTACGGCATTGCTGGTGCCGACGATGACGAAATAGGTCAGCAGGATGAAGCCGAAGATGCCCACCGGATAGGACACCTCCTTGAAGAACGGCACGATCAGGTTGGCTTTCGAAGGCAGGTCGAGCGTGAAGCCGCTGCCCACCCACTGGAAGAACAACTGGAGCACCTTCTCGTTGTTGGGTGCGGAAATCGAGAAGGCAATGTAGATGGCCGCGACGATGCCGATCACCGATTGCCAGAAGAACTTGGCCCGCGCTGAAAGACCATCAGGATTCCGGTACACCACCTTGCGCCAGTCGTC
>Ga0187786_10000376_pt1 | contig 13096 bp, 10 predicted proteins | sample 0815_BV2_10_20_M_FD_132449 | JGI IMG/M metagenome (GOLD analysis project Ga0187786, IMG submission 132449) | Tropical peat soil microbial communities from peatlands in Department of Meta, Colombia - 0815_BV2_10_20_MG | ecosystem: Environmental > Terrestrial > Soil > Wetlands > Peat | place...
GAACAAAGGGCCTTGTTGACAGGATATTTGCCGGCACCAGCCAGCGCGGAGAGAGCCCGCTGCATGTGAAAGGCACAAACTTCCAGATCAAAGTCTGGGAGGCGCTGCTGAAAGTCCCTCAGGGAGCGGTGGTTTCATATGAAGAGCTTGCTGCGCTTGCCGGAAAGCCGAAAGCCGTGCGCGCCGTCGCCAATGCAGTAGCTCATAATCCGGTTGCGTTTCTGATTCCCTGCCATCGTGTTATTAGGAAAACGGGTGGCATAGGCGGCTACCACTGGGGCAGTACAAAAAAGACCGCCATACTTCTTTGGGAGTCGGAAACTCCCTAACTTCATATCACCGCTAAATATTATCGACGGCGAAAAAAAGAGGCCGGATTCCCCGGCCTCTAGAAAATTTTGCAGAAACACTGCCTATAATCTATTTTTCACAAGATCGTCCACAACTGTAGGATCTGCAAGTGTAGAGGTGTCACCCAGCGCGTCTATCTCGCTGCTGGCGATCTTCCTCAATATCCTTCGCATGATCTTGCCGCTCCTGGTTTTTGGCAGTCCGGGAGCAAACTGCATCTTATCGGGTGACGCTATCGGGCCGATAACCGTGCGGATATGAGCTACAAGCTTCTTCTTGAGATCATCAGACGGTTTAAACCCTTCCTTCAGCGTGACATAAACATATATGCCCTCTCCCTTGATATCATGTGGATATCCAACTGCTGCAGCCTCTGCGACCGCTTCGTGCGCAACCAGGGCAGACTCCACCTCGGCTGTACCCAGCCGGTGGCCCGATATATTGATAACATCATCTATCCTGCCCATGAGCCAGTAATCGCCGTCCTGGTCAAAGCGCGCCCCGTCACCGGTGAAATATTTTCCGGGAAACATGGAGTAATAGACTTCCTTGACCCGTTTGTTTTCGGGATCGCCGTAGGTTCCCCTGAGCATGCCGGGCCAGGGTTTCAGGATTACGAGGCTACCGCCTTCATTGGGACCTGCGGGCTGGCCTTTTTCGTTAAGGACGGCAGGGACAACTCCGGGGAAGGGCCTTGTAGCGGAGCCCGGCTTCAGCGTCATCGCGCCCGGCAGAGGCGTTATCAGTATGCCGCCGGTCTCGGTCTGCCACCATGTGTCGACAATGGGGAGTTTGCTTCTGCCGACGTTCTTGTAATACCACATCCATGCCTCAGGGTTGATTGGCTCGCCGACGCTACCCAGGACCTTGAGCGAAGAAAGATCATATTTTGCTACCCAGCTCTCACCCTCCTTCATCAGTGAGCGTATGGCAGTGGGCGCGGTGTAAAAGATATTTACACTGTGCTTCTCGCAGATCTGCCAAAACCTTCCGCAATCAGGGTAGGACGGGATCCCCTCGAACATAAGGCTGGTCGCGCCATTGCTCAGCGGGCCGTAAACTATATAGCTGTGTCCGGTGACCCACCCGATGTCGGCAGTGCAGAAATGGATATCTTCGTCATGATAGTCGAAGATCCATTTGAAGGTCAGGTTCGTATAAAGCAGATAGCCGCCGGTCGTATGAAGAACACCCTTCGGTTTTCCGGTTGAGCCTGAAGTGTACAGGATGAAGAGCGGATCTTCCGCGTCCATCTCCTCAGGTTTGCAATATCCTCTTACGTCGTCGGCCTTCACCTCGTCGTGCCACCAGATATCTCTTCCGGCCTGCATGTCGACTGCGCCATCGGCTCTCTTCACAACCACCATTTTTTCTACTGATGGGCATTCCTTAACAGCTGCGTCGGCATTTGCCTTGAGCGGTATAAACTTACCGCCTCTCACGCTCTTATCGCAGGTTATCACCATCTTGGAGCCGGCATCCTGTATCCTGTCTTTTAGGGCTTGCGCACTGAAGCCGCCGAATACTATGCTGTGAATCACGCCCAGCCTCGTACAGGCCAGCATCGAAATGGCGAGTTCCGGAATCATAGGGAGGTAGATTGTAACCCTGTCGCCCCTCTTGACGCCGTGTTTCTTAAGGACGTTGGCGAACGTGTTGACCTCGGCATAGAGCTGCTGATAGGTAAAGGTCTTATAATTTCCGCCGTCGGACTCCCAAATAAGGGCTGCTTTGTTGCGGGTCGGTGTATTGACAAAACGATCGAGACAGTTGTACGAAACGTTTATCTTGCCGCCGCTGAACCACTTTATTTCAGGTTTGCCGTCAAAAGTCCACTCAAGTACTTTGTCCCATTTTTTGTACCACGTCAGCTGTTTTTCAGCCATTTCAGCCCAGAAGCCGTCGGGGTCCTCTACAGACCTCTTGTAGATCTTCTCATACTCTTCAATGCTTTTGATATGGGCTTTCTTGCTAAATTCAGCCGATGGTGGAAAAGTTCTGTTTTCGGTTGACATTACCTCGATACTGTCTTTCGACATCCCCGCTTCCTCCTATTATCAGTAGCATTACAGCCCAAAATGGGCATTCCCGAATTCAGCACACAGCGTAACCTTGATAATAAATGTGTGACAGGAGTTCATTGACAGTTTAAGGCCAGCGCACAGACACTCGCTGCAGAATATCACTTTCGCTGATTTCTGTCAAATCGGGAGGTCCTGTTTTGCACAGATCGGATCTGTAAATCTGGGCCGCAATCCGCACAAGCCTTGTCGGAAAACTTGACTTTTTGCATACATCGGGCCTTTCCTGTATCACATCATTTTGTAAAAAAAGGATATTTATTTCAGTGCATTCCTGGTACATATATTGCAAATCATAAATATTGAGGGGAATATGGACATCAGAGACATAATAGAAGCACTGGAAGAGTCGCCATTTTGGAAGACCATCCCCGCAGGAGAAAAGATGGCGCTCGTCCTGCATAATGCCGATATCCTTGAAAGCCGCAGCATGGCCGAGATACTCCAGCACCTTTCGTCGGACGATCAAGGCAAGTAGCCGCCGATCGCAGCGAGAAACCGGCTTATCCTTAGATAATATTACCGGGGTACGATTTTGCGCAGCACATCGTTCACAAACTTGAGCGGAGTCACTTTGTATTTCGGATAGTGCTTGATATCGAGGTCGATAAATTTTTCTATTGGTATATGCGGAAGCTTTGAGAGAATGATAATCGGGATCTTTTCATCAATCCCCCTGATCGACTTTGCCGCACGGAGAGTCTCGTCGGTGTAATCCATAACCACCGCTGCAGGGTTATGATGCTCGAAGACCACAAGAAGATCGCTGAAGTCCTCGCGCGTAATAACATTGTAACCGCCTTCGCGGATCACCTTTGTAAAGATGAAGCGGGACGTCATGTCTTCATCAATCAGCAGGATGATCGGCAGGTCAACTGCAGGTTCGTATGAAACAGCATCTATGAGGGCGCGCAGAAACGACCTGTGATCAGGTGTCAAATTTCCAAGTTCAGCGCCGAAGCCGAAGCTCCGCCCCTTCTTGCGGGTAGACTGCCGCACCACGGCCCCGAACAGCATCTTCCTTTCGCTGTTGTCAAATTGGATCACAAGGGCAGCGCCCTTCTCCATAGGTGCCACCGTCTCGATAAAAACGCCTGATTCGCTCAGGTCTACAACCTTTCCCCGGACCGCTCTGTTTATGGTTACGGGGACGCTAACCCGCACACGCTTATGCCGCCTCTTTTCATCCGCCATACGCCCTCCAGTCCGAAGTAATCTGTTCCGGCTTTGCATGAAACATAACATTACCCTGAAGGCCCTTGCAAGGCTGCCTTTCGTCTAAACTTTTTATTGTGATTTTCATCACTATCACAATTAACGAAATTTAATATTTTCTTCATTCTAACTTCATCAGCCGTTTGTACCATAATTTTATAGTCTCATCGATGTCGTGCCGGTCTTGGATATTTATGAGACTTCCCGACCTGTCCTTTCAGTGCGGCTTATGACTTTGGTGTAATCGTAACCCGCCTGTTCAATATTGATACAGGACCAGCTAGGCAGCGTTTATAGCTGAAGCTGAGAAAAAAGCTAGAGGCTATCAATAGTGCGTATGAACAAGAAAGAGAGGAGATTATGAAGAAACTTTTGGGATTCACTGTTTCAGTGATGCTGCTTCTCGGGTTAAGCAGCACAGGGTATGCTTATTCGTCATACCTTACGTCGTTCCTGAGCACATACCCAGGCACGTCAGGCTCGGCACTTAACAGTTGCGTGTTGTGCCATGTCAATCCCGCCGGAGGAGGCACCAGAAACTCCTATGGGAACGCTTATGCAAATGTCGGACACAATTACAAGACCATAGAGCCGCTGGATTCCGACGGCGACGGTTACACCAATATAACCGAGATCAATGCCAGGACATTCCCCGGCAATGCCTCCAGCCATCCGAGTTCAGGAGGCGGCTCAACAACATGCACATCGTTTACATATAGCGCCTGGGGCACTTGCACCAATGGTACACAGACCAGAACCGTTATCTCCAGTTCTCCCTCCGGATGCACAGGCGGTAATCCGGTATTGACCCAGTCATGCACCACCTCAGGCGGAGGCGGCGGCACCACCACCAGTGGCATCACCGGCGTAGTCAAAGACATCGTTACCGGCGCCGCAATATCCGGAGCAACTATCAGCGACGGCACCCGAACAGCCACGTCAAGCAGCACCGGGGCATACACGCTCAATGAAGCTGCCGGTAATTACACGCTCAGCATAACAAAGTCGGGCTATCTGACGACAAGCCAGCGGGCAGCCGTGGTTTCGGGAGCAAAGGCCAATGTCAACTGGGCTCTGACAAAATCTTACGGCTCGCAGGCCATTCCTGCGAGGAACATGAGTTATGTGATATTCGCCTGGAACGATCTCGGAATGCACTGCGATCAGGATGACTACTCCCATTTCGCAGTCCTGCCCCCGTACAATACCCTTCACGCGCAGGTCTTCAGGCGCGGAAGCGAAGGCGCCAGCAACATCACAAGCGGGATCACTGTAAGCTATGTATTCCCGAAGAAAAAGAATTCGGCGCTTCACACTAACTTCTGGCAGTATGCGCCTCAGTTCGGCTGGAACGTTCCGGTCAATGTCGGCATTACCGGCACCCCGCTTTCCGGAAACATGAAGCTTGATACTGCAAGAAAGAGCTGGGTAGCTGAGGGTATTCCGATAACTCCGTACGATGATGACGGAACATGGGACCCATACGGAACAGCTACCATTACCGTCAAGAACAGCAGCGGACAGGTCCTTCAGACCGTTGATGTCGTAGCTCCTGTTTCGACAGAGATGATGTGCAGCAACTGCCACGGGACCACAAACCCGCAGCTGGACATCCTTCAGAAGCATGATGCTGCCAACGGCACGAAACTGGTTTCCGACCAGTCGAGAGGTATTGTTCACCTCTGCTCCGAATGCCACGCGGACAATGCGCTTGGCAAGGCGGGCAAGGCCGGCGTAGAGAGTCTCTCTCTTGCCATGCACAAATTCCACAAGGACAAGATGGGGGCTTCAACTGCCAATCTTTCCAATGGCTGCTACAACTGTCATCCGGGCGAAAAGACCCAGTGCCTGCGCGGTATTATGGCAAGGGCCGGTAAAACCTGTACAGACTGCCACGGTGATATGAACCAGATTACAGCTTCCATTCAGAATGGACGTCAGCCGTGGTTGCAGGAGCCCCAATGCGGCGCATGTCATGATTCAGCTCATGCGGAAAATACAAATACCCTTTATCGCAACTCGTTGTTGAACAACTCCGTAGACGGAGACATGAACAACATGATATATTGCGAAGCATGTCATAACGGACCACACGCGGAACTGGTAACCGCCAACCCGGCGGATCCAACCGTATCGAAGAAATTCCAGGGAGACAATTACTGGATATGGAACTGCACGGTCTGCCATAATGCAACACAGCAGGCCATGCACAGGGGAAGTGCCACACGCACATCCGGAACAACCAGTGGAAGCACCAGTACTAGCACAAATACGAGTACGAGCAGTAGCACTCGTTCGCGTACTAATGACGACTAGCTTGTAAATGCTCAGGCGGGAGGGGCTTCCCTCCCGCCAATTTTCCCCACATTGCAAACTCAGGAGAGGCCAGGCACCATGAAAGCAAAAAGCGGCTTAATTTTTTCAATATTTCTTATTGCGCTAACGTTATTGATCATAGGATGCAAATCCCCAAGCGGCACGCCGAAAGATCTGCTCGACAAATATTTTTCTTCTGCAATCAAACAGGACTATGCCACTACCTATACCTGCTATTACGCAGCGTACAAGAAGAAGGTCAACGAAGATGAATTTATAAAGCACAGGAAAGATGCGTCCGTCCTGCAGTCATATAAAATCCTGTCACTGACACAGGACGGCGACACAGCACATGCAGAAGTGGAACTCACATTTGCACCGTCCGAAAAATTGAACCGCAAGGAACCCGTAAAAACGACCGTGAAGGAAGATATGGTCAAGGAAGGCGGGGATTGGAAGATTAAGGTCTGGTAGCCGGTCGCGGGGCATTCTCCATGCCCCGGCCCGGTGCATACACATTACTTCTTTGTCATGACACCGCTTATATCTTCTTTCAACGCCTCTGCAATTCCACGCTCAAGCACCGGATAGGTCGTCGAATACCACGCATCGCCGAAGTGGGTTGAAAGCACATTCAGTGTGCGCGGGTCATCGGTTTCGATAATAAAAAAGACCTTTACCGGAGAGCTGCCGGCAACTTCGAATCTCTTAATCGTCTTGCACTTTTTCTGAAAAACCTTTTCGCGCTTCTTGATCCACTCAGACCGCTCGTGATAGATTTCCCTGCGGTCAACATCCTCCTTCGCATCGAAAACAGAGACATACCACATAGTAGACCTCCGATCATAGTTAAGAGTTATTAACCCAACGCGATAGCCAAACATGCCGCTATCTATTCCATATGCCGGAAGCTTGTATTCTCTATCTAATTTATAACCGATTAAATGATGGGGTTCAAGTGGGATTAACTCTCTGCTGGAACAGGCGCTAATAGCAGCGACGGCGACGGACTCTTGCTGAATTCTCACAGGAAGTCGCATAATCAGCGTTCAGCCAATGATGCAAGGGTACGATTTAATATTATTGCCCAGTTTTGCGGATAACTTCTAAAAAGCCGCGCACATGCTGAAATGGAACGACGCGACTTTTGTCCCGCAACATGAATGGCCTTTGTGGGTGGTATTTTCTGGAGCCGATGAACGGATAGAAGTCGGTCAATACGGCCGGCGTTAGTTTTAACTGGAAATCCGCAAAATGTCTTCATTCATCGAAAACGCGGACTTCGGCCGGTAACATGCATTATGAGTCAACGATACCTATTCCTCTTCACCTCCGGCAACATTTAATGTGAGTCCATTCGCATTCCTCTTTGACTTTGCTACTCGTAATTGCTACATTTTAAAAATACGGATAAAATCTCAACTATGCTAGGAGGCAACTATGAAAAAGAGAGTCACTATTTTAAGCCTCGCCTCATTAGTGATGCTGATGTTGTTTGCTGGGTGCGCAGGGAAAACGGTATTTCAGTCGAATTTCGGCGCGAGCATGGTCGGCCAGCCGCCGTCACAAACCCAGACAGTTGGAACCGCAAACGTGTTCGGAGATCAAGGAAGCGTGGTGGTCGCCTCGATCCCTGATGTGACGGGTACGTGGGTGGAGATTGGCCGCACTCCTACTCAGCACGGTCAACCTCCAAGCCAGCTAGCGATATTTCAAGGTAACTTCGTGCAGTCGGCAGGAGCAGGAACTTATTATTTTTCTACGTTCCTGTATATTCCTTCCGACAGCAACAATGTTGCGACACTCCAATTCGATCAATTCGGCTGGCCGGTGGCCGATGTTACTGGAGGATTTCTTCATATCGATTTTCTACTAGATAACCGTGTTCGTATCGACGACAACGCCAACACCATCTTCGGTACATTCCCGCGCAATCAAGTTTTTATCGTGCAGGTGACGCTGAACGTCAATCCAGTGGCGTCTACTGCGCATATCGTTCTGTCCGGCGCAGGCGCCTCGGGAGAGGCCGACTATACCATCATTCCGGCACTTCAGCAGAAGGCATTGCAGTTCGGCGCGGTCAAGGTCTGGATGGGTTTCCCTTGGACAGGCAAGTTTGACGCATCACAGATCGTCGTGACCTACAATGCGCCGTAACGTATCGCACCTTATATCCTGCAGCTGTCTGTACAGTCATGCACCGACGTGTACATCGAGGTGGTGAACCCGCCTAAACAGAAATGAGACAAACATGACAAAAGCATATCTTGAGATCACGATGCAAGTATCTGCACCGGACAGCATCAAGGCCGGTGCAGTCTATTCAAAGTACAAAGAGCCGCTTCTCACAACGATGCCCAGCGCGAAGTCCAAAGAGCTTCTCGCCCGTGAAGAGGACGTTCAGGTACTTCACGGTTTCGATACGCAGGCCTCGGCAAAGAGCTATTTGAAGAGCGCACCACTGTTCAATAACGATGTCGTCGGCGCCTTGAAGCCCCTCATCATGACTGAGCCAGAGATTCGAAATTTACGACGTACCATAGAGTGAGACCTTCGTAAGTGCGTCCTAACCTCGGCATTAACCTGACGACTGCTTTACAGCCGCAGGTTATGCCGGGTGATTCTCCCTCGCTTCGCTCGGATTTACGTTTCTACGCGTATTCTTGCAAGACCGACACCGACGCCTCTTTTGATTTCCAAAAGTACACTTGAGAGTGTGAAAAAAAGCCGCAATGAGGATTACAGGAAGACAATGAGCGCAGCAGTTATCGTCATTTGTTTTCTCAAATTCTGGACAAAACACGCTAAATCGCTAGCACTATCAAGAGTAGCTATAACTTCCTGAAACATTCACAACTGACTGTTTGAAAATCCCGCGATGTAGTGATGAAAAACCACGCGAGGGCGCTCAAGTGTTCTCTATTAATACCGCACCTAATTTTATTATTGCATTAGCAAAATTCCATATATTACCGCTCTCTGGGAGGAGGCAAGCCAGACATTATTGAGTTTACTAATGAAGAGATTTCTAGTAGTCTAAAATCAAGCGATGACTTATAATTATATTACAAACATTGATTAATCAAGCGGGATAAGGGAGAATATTCATACTCTGCGGGCTATAACTAGGAGAATATGAAATGAAAGAATTCCAGAAGCTAATGCTTTTCTCCTTGCTGACTATCTTAGGCCTGGCTGGTAATTACTTCAGATATCCGCTTTTTTTCAGTATTGACTTTCTTTTTGGTAGCATCTTCTCCATGCTTGTACTGCAAATGCTCGGGGTGAGGGCCGGAGTAGTTGCGGCATTGATAACAAGCAGCGTCACATATCTGCTGTGGAGCCACCCCTATGCCATCGTTATTATGACCTGCGAAACCTTAGCCGTCGGATGGCTTGGAACACGAAAAGATATCGGTCTTGTCATTGCTGATACCCTTTACTGGTGCTTTATCGGCATACCGCTTGTCTTCATATTCTATTATGGGGTTATGCATCTGTCTGTTAATAATGCAAGCATTACCATGTTCAAACAAGCAATAAACGGGATCATGAATGTGCTTATATCCAGATTTATCTTCATGGCAGTGGCCTATCGTTCAAGGCAGTCATTATTTTCGTTACAGGAAGTGGCATTCAATCTTTTCATATTGTTTGTGCTAGCCCCCTCTTTAATGATCATGGCCGTTCAAAGCGAAAATGAAGTTGCTGAAACAGATGCGAGAATCCGTGAGGCCCTTTCTCTGACCGGCAATCGAACCAAGGTCACCCTTTCAAAGTGGACTAAAGACAAACTCGCTCACATACTCTTTATCGCCAAATATGCAGGAGATCATCCCGTCTCTGGCGTGCAATCACATCTTGATGATATGACTGCTCAGGAGGAGAGTTTTCTGCGTGCCGGCTTTATTAATAGCAGGGGTATTAGTGTGGCATTTTCGCCAGCAATTGACGAACATGGCACACTAAACATAGGCAAAAGCTTTGCCGATAGACCTTATATCCCTGTTCTCAAAGAAACGCTTCAACCCTTACTGGGCGAGGTCGTAGAAGGTCGGATTGGAACACCGCGACCAATCGTAAGCATTCTGGCTCCGGTAATCTCCAATAAACGATATGCTGGTTACGTAGGAGCAGTTTTAAGACTTGAGGCAATCGACGAGATAGTAGCGCTCAATGCAAAGGTCGTAACTTTGCCAGGGCTCGTATACACGCTTCTGGATAAAAATGGCAATGTTATTGTTTCAAGTCGTAGAGACTTGAATACAATGGATGCGTTCAAGCGACATGAAGGAGAGTTGAGCGATATCGGAGACGGCACATCGCAGTGGTTGCCGGCTGGAAAAAGCAATATTTCAGTTTCTGACAGATGGAAAAATGCTGTCTATATTAAGGAAAGTGAAATAGGCGACTTGCCTGGTTGGAGACTAATACTGGAGCAACCCATAGCGCCTTTTCAAGAGAAGTTTTATTCAAAATACAGGGATTCATTATTGCGACTTTTTATATTTCTCTTGGCACTTCTGGTATTGGCAAAAATTATAAGTGGAAGGATGATGAGGTCTCTTGAAAAACTTAGAATTGTATCCTCCGGTCTGCCGGTAAAGCTAGTGTCAAATGAAGAAATCATCTGGGCCGACAGCCATATACTTGAAGTGAAGCAATTGGTTGACAACTTCAAAGAAATGACGGGGACGCTTGAAAAACAATTTAAAGAAGTTCAAAGCACGAATAGTAAGCTTGATGGAAAAGTCGAGGAACTCGGTCACACGCTTGAGGTGCTTAGAGAAAGCGAGGAACGGTTCCGCGCGGCGTTTGAAAAGGGCGCCATTGCTATGGCTGTGACTGCACCGGATGGTAAGATGCTAAAGGTCAATGCGGCCTTCTGCGAGATGTCAGGTTTCTCCGAGGAAGAATTGATCGACCATCGATTTGCTGAGATTACACATCCTGACGACTTGGAAGTGAACCTCGCCGGCATACAACGAGTCGTAAGCGGCGAGGCGCCGTCATTTAGAATGGAGAAACGTTATATTCACAAGGATGGCAGCCTCATCTGGGCAGACATGAGTACGTCCTTGGTGAGTAATGCCCAAGGAGTGCCGCTCTACATCGTTACGCATATTCAGGACATCACCGAACGTAAGCATATGGAAGAAGCTCTCAAAAAAGCGCATGATGGATTGGAATTGCAGGTTATTGAGCGAACCTCGGAACTGAAAATAGCACGGGATAGATTACGCAATCTTAATGCTCATTTAAATACTATCCGAGAAGATGAAAGAACAAGAATCGCCCGAGATATACATGATGAACTTGGTCAGACGCTGACGGCTATGAAAATGGAGTTAAGCTGGGTACGAAACAAATACATAGATGATGCGTCAATCTATAATAAGATCGGTTCGCTATTGGACAGACTTAATGAAACGATTTTGTCGGTCAAGCGTATCTGCACTGAGTTGAGGCCATCTCTATTAGATGATTTTGGGCTCGTTGCCGCAATGCAATGGCAGGGCAGTGAATTCCAAGAACGGACAGGGATTAAATGTGAAGTAATTGAAGAGCCTTCTGGTATCGAGCTGGGCAGCCAGATGAGTACAGTCCTGTACAGAATCTTCCAGGAATCGCTGACAAACGTCTCTAAACATGCTCAGGCGACAAAGGTAACGGCAATACTGGTAAAGTGTGATAAACACGTAACTCTAGAAGTCATGGATGATGGAAAAGGCATAACAGACGAACATTTTTCAAAACCACAATCATTTGGCTTGATAGGGATGCGGGAACGAGTTCATGCTTGGGGAGGAGAAGTTGAGATTACCAGTACCCAAGGTGGAGGAACTACGATAACGGTAATGATGCCTCTCGACGACAACAACTATATAGTGAACTAATGGTTGATCGATACCGCGTACATATCAGTGATAGTAGTGAGTGGCTCCGTCAAATAGTTTTGCAGATTTTCAGTAGAAACTTGATTGGCCCGCAAAATCTTCTTTCGCAAGCCTCCTTCCCGTATTGAACGGTTTCATATCTGTTAACATCTTGCGTGTAACAAATAGGGATTCAACGGCTTTCAGTTTCTAATGAAGATAGCTGAATTGCTTTAAGTTGAAAACAGCCATTGTTCCTTTCCGCTGCGAGAGCTGCGTAAGCGTTTTGAAATGTATCTACCTAGCTCCACAGTAATACCCACATCGATGCTTATTACCTTCTAAATACTTTGGCAAAGATACAACGTTGAATGTGACTTCCTCATAGAAGTTAAAAAGGGAAATTGGTAGAACCTATCTCAAAATTAAAATGATGTATCATAAAGGATGCGTTTGAGTGTGAGCAATGGGAATTGATACGAGAGCACTTTCCGGAGGAGGACATCCCCGATGGCCGTGCTGGTGGAAAACCGGTTCCTACGCGTCGGGTTTTGGAGGCCGTTCTGTGGATATTGAATACTGGTGCGCAATGGCATATGCTTCCTCAGAGTTTTCCGAATTACAAAACTGTGCATCGTCGTTTTCAGCACTGGTGTAGAAATGAAGTGCTTCGCAATGTACTTACAAGTCTTGCCAATACATTGCGCGAACAAGGCGATATAGATGAAAGAGAAAGCTTTATAGATGCCACCTATGCATCCGCAAAAGGTGGTGGTGATGGCATCGGCAAAACTAAGCTTGGCAAGGGTGTAAAGATCATGGGAATCGTTGATAGGAACGGGCTTCCTCTTGCGGTCTGTACCCATGCCGCTAATCATCATGAAGTGACATTGGTTCAACTGACATTTGATTTTTACATGATCGAAGCGAAGCCTGAAAAGCTTATTGGCGAAAAAGCATATGACAGCGACGACTTGGATGATGATCTTGGGAAACAGGGGATAGATATGATCTCGCCTCATAAAAGCAGCCGGGTAAAAGACACTACGCAGGACGGAAGAAAGCTTCGTCGATATAAGAGGCGCTGGATAGTTGAGCGCTTCTGGGCCTGGCTTCAATGGCATCGTCGACTCATTGTTCGATGGGAATACTATGCCGAGAATTTTCTCGGTCTGGTACAGCTTGCATCCATATGTGTACTACTTAAACGATTTTGAGATAGGTTCTAGTATACTAATGAAGCCGGTGGCGGCAGTC
>Ga0187786_10000377_pt1 | contig 13075 bp, 10 predicted proteins | sample 0815_BV2_10_20_M_FD_132449 | JGI IMG/M metagenome (GOLD analysis project Ga0187786, IMG submission 132449) | Tropical peat soil microbial communities from peatlands in Department of Meta, Colombia - 0815_BV2_10_20_MG | ecosystem: Environmental > Terrestrial > Soil > Wetlands > Peat | place...
CTTGGAACGGTAGACTTTCTTAACACCTGAAGCACACGAACAGACGCTGCAGGCGATAAGCAGGATTTAGAAAAGGGAATGAAGAATTCGAGCCGCAAGACCCGACCCTTGCAATGCAAACGACCTGCTCCGTCCGCCTTTAATCTCTTCTTGCCAAGCGCAGCTTCTTGTGCCAGAATACGGTCATGCGTATCTGAGAATGAACAACGTACGAGGTGGCGTATGAACAAAATGACGCTCTACTGTGGTATCGTTCTTTGTCTATTGATCAGCAGCTGCGGCGGATATCAGCTTCATGGGAAAACCATGGCGCGAAACGATGCGGTGGACCGTTCTAGGCATATGCATGAAGCGGGGCCATCGGTGTACAAAAACGGCTCGTCCGCGGCACCTGTTTCCCCTGTTCCCAATGATGCTGTTCAAACCTATGCATTTACGGGTGCGGTCGAGAGCATAAGAGCCGACACCTTGTCTATTGCGAAAATCGGCGATCGCATTACCGGGGCCTTTATCGTTGACCACAGTGCCGTCAGCATTCCGGTCAATGGCAACCGTGTTTCTTACCGGTTCGCTTCAGGCACTCCGCTCGTCTTCACGCTCAATACTCTCGAGTTCGGTGCTGGCCTTTCTCTGCTTCCCTGCATGGCTGCGGTGGCCGACAACGAGTCAGTCGAGGGCAAAATCCTGGATTATTTCAGGATATCCTGCACCGACGACGCGTTGCGATCGTCGCTCGGTCTCGGATTCTTTGCCGCGACGCTTAATCTGACCGATTCCACTGCAGCTGTTTTTACCGGAACCAGCCTTCCCCGGGACGTCAACCTGCAGTCGTTCGATAAGGCGTGGCTCGCCCTGGTTGCTACGAAACGCTGCGACAGGGACGAGCAGTGCACCGAGCCGGTATTTGACGTCATGATACGGATCGAGACGATTGCAAAAAAACAATAGACCCGTGGGCGTGCACATTCAACGGGGCGGGCCTGAACATTCGCCTTCTTTCAGGATCAGTAATCATCCGCGACCAGGCTGTGAAGATCTCGCAATGTATCGATGATCCGATGCGGAAGGCAGGACTGAGGCCGGATGCTATCGACGTCGTTTTAACTACCGGAGGCACATCCCTCATCCCTGCGTAAAAGAACTCTCTATTTAGTGGTTCGGCCCCGATAAGATGCAGCACCGCGATACCTTCACGAGTGTTGCCTGCGGACTCGGGTTGAGCGCTTCGATGTTTTTCCCTTAGCCAGGAGGGTAGTAGTACGAATCAGGAGGAACCGGGAGTAATCAGTGGTCAGGTATGCGGAGGGTGAGCCGCCGGCCGGAAAACGGGACCGGCCCGGCCGGATAAAAAGCCCGTGAATCAATGATTCACGGGCTCTTGTTTTTTCTTTCGCGATTTTGTATCCGCGGTAATTATACGGCGACTTTCCTTGCGCGCTTGCCGGCCTTGTCGTATTCCACATCCACTTCGTAGGAGATACTGGCATGGCCCTGCCGGAGCGAGGAGCTTTTTCCGCGGCAGAGAATACGGCCTTTCCCCGATTTTTTTCTGTTCCTCACCAGACTTCTCACAATGGGGGTAAGGTCGAAACCGCCGTCCGTACATTCTTCGCGCAGGCAGTCGAGGTGAAAACAGGCATAATCACGAGGAGAAAAATTCATAATGCGGGTCATTAACACAGGACCTGCAGTCCGCTGATGATACGTCATGCGGCAGATAATGCTGGAAACACCCGGCATCCGCTCAGAAACCAGCCCTGAAGCGAGCATGGCATTCTTTTTCATTTCAATACGTTCTTTGAAACTCTGCTTTGTCGTCATGTTTCTCTTCCTTCTTGCGTAGAGTGATGATTATTGTAAATAAAAAGCCGCTCAGACCCATGTCTCAGCGGCCTCCCTAACTTACAATAGTACTAATATGACACTTCATATGGCATATGTCAAGACATGTTTTTGGTTATTTTATGTTTTATTGTTTAAAAATGTATTATATTCAATATGTTATTTACCTCTCGCATGTTTATACGTCTTGCTGTTAAACCAAAAAAAGTTTATAAATATATAATACTTTTTAATTAAAACAAGCATTTCACACCTTCAGCGACGAGTGAAATATGCAATATTTTATTGCAAACTACGTTCCTTGAATGACAACTATAAATATCAATTACTTGCAGAAAAATTGCCTGTTGGTTTTCGGGCAGGTTATTCCTGTGGCGTCAGAAATTGGACAGTATTGCTTTTAGCGGCAACGGTAAAGGTAGGGCAATGCAAGATACAGGGTGTACCGAATTATTGCTGATTCTCAGACATCTTTAGTGGTAAAACGTTCTATGATATTGCCTTCAGAATCCAATCTGCATGCGAGCACCAGGGGGTCGTGATAAAAAGTAAACCATGCTTTGGCTTGAGCGCCGAGCCCGAACCATTTCTGCTTCAGGGCAACAGTATCCAGAGGGAAATTGTCGTATGCCATGACCCAAAGCGGGTTGGCATGGGCGTGCGTGGGAAAGAGATCTCCGAGGTGCAGCATTGTTTCATTGCCCGATTCCACACGGACAATCTGGTAACCCCTGGTGTGCCCGCCTGTACGTACTACGGTGATTCCCGGCACGATGTCTGCGTCGCCATCCACGAGTTCCAGTTTACTGTTACCCCGGAGCATTTCATTGTTGACGGGCCAGTAGGTATTGATGGAGCGGGCATTCGGGTTCACTACGTCTTCCCATTCGGTTTTCTGGACGATGTGAAGCGCGTGGGGAAAGGTGAGCTCCGGATTGCCCGCGTCATTCTGCATGATGACGCCGCCCGCGTGGTCGAAATCATAGTGCGTCAGAACGACGTAGTTTATGTCGCCGCGGTCGATCCCGATTTTTTTAAGCTCATCCGGTATCGACCACTCCTCCTGGACGCGAAAAATCTTCTTCTGTTTGTCCGTGAGTTTGTTCCCGAATCCCGATTCGATCAATACGAGCGCCTTCGGTGTCCTGACGAGGATGGGCCAGGTGCTCATGCTGATGTAATTATCCTCCGTGGTCGGATACTTCTTCTGCCAGAGCGCCTTCGGGACAACGCCGAACATGGCTCCGCCGTCCAGCTCGAACCTTCCGCCGTTGAGCCACGTTACGGTAAATTCGTTGAGAGAAAAGCCCGATTTCATACGACGGCCCTCATGGACCGGAACCGAGTGTTCTGCTTCGCAGAACACTCGGCAAAACACGAATAATTTTTTTATTTCATGCGCCGGCTACATGCAGCGCTATTTTTTCGCGAATCCGATGGTCTTGAGCGCGTCCTCGATCTCGTTCAGGATTACCGGATCGTCGATGGTCGAAGGCATGGTATAGGTTTCCCCATCCGCAATCTTGCGCATGGTGCTGCGTAGGATCTTGCCGGACCGCGTTTTCGGAAGCCGCTTCACCACTACCGTTTCCTTGTAGCAGGCGATGGGGCCGATGGTTTCCCTGACCATCTTCGCAAGTTCCTTCCGCACGCTCTCCTGTGTGCCGTCGACACCCGCCTTCAGCACGCACAGCCCGATCGGGATCTGGCCTTTGAGGGTGTCATGCACGCCGATGACCGCGCATTCCGCGATGTCCCTGTGCGTGGAGACGACTTCCTCCATTTCCCCGGTCGAAAGGCGGTGGCCGGCGACATTGATTACATCGTCCACGCGGCCCATGATGAAAACGTATCCGTCCTCGTCGATATATCCGCCGTCAGCCGTGAAGTAGTATCCTGGAAAGGGCTTGATGTACGATTCGAGAAAGCGCTGCTCGGCGTTCCAGAGAGTGGGCAATGTTCCGGGCGGGAGAGGCAGCTTGACCGTAACAAGCCCTTCCTGCTTGGGGCCGAGCTCTTTGCCGGCTACGTCGAGGATCGCGATGTTGTAACCCGGAACGGGTTTGGTGGAGGAGCCCGGCTTGGTCGCGAACTGCTCGATGCCCCTGCAGTTCGCGGTGATGGGCCAGCCCGTTTCGGTCTGCCACCAGTGGTCGATTACCGGTTTCCCCAGCAGATCGTGCGCCCAGTGGTATGTGTCGGGATCGAGCCGTTCGCCGGCCAGGAACAGGGCCTCGAATTTCGAGAGGTCGTATTTCCTGAGCAGTTCTCCTTTAGGATCTTCCTTCTTGATGGCGCGGAACGCGGTCGGCGCGGTGAACATCACTTTCACCCCATGCTGCGAGATCACGCGCCAGAATGCGCCCGCATCCGGCGTACCCACGGATTTTCCTTCATAGACGATCGTGGTGCAGCCGGCGAGGAGCGGGGCATACACAATATAGGAATGTCCCACGACCCAGCCGACGTCCGAGGCCGCCCAGTATACGTCGCCGGGCTTCACGCCATAGATGTGCTGCATGCTCCAGTGAAGGGCCACGGCATGGCCACCGTTGTCGCGCACAATGCCTTTGGGCTTGCCCGTGGTTCCTGAAGTATAAAGGATGTAGAGCGGATCGGTTGCCTTCACCGGGGTGCAGCCGAGGGGCTCCGCCTTTTTCTGGATTTCGTCCCAATCAAAATCGCGGCCCGCAACCAGCGATGCTTTTACGAAGTCGCGCTGGTAGATGATGCACGCGTCCGGTTTGTGATTTGCAAGCTCGATCGCCTTGTCGAGCATGGGCTTGTATTCGACAAGCTTGGCCGCTTCCCGTGCGCCCGCTGCGGAAATGATGACTTTGGGCTTTGCGTCGTCAATGCGGATCGCGAGCTCATGCGGCGCGAAACCGCCGAAGACCACGGAATGGATCGCTCCGAGGCGGGCGCAGGCAAGCATGGCAAAAACCGCCTGGGGGATCATGGGCATATAAATGATGACGGTTGTTCCTTTTTGAACGCCGAGCGACTTGAGTGCGCCGGCGAAGCGTGCGACTTCATCGCGCAGCTGCAGGTATGTGAATTTCCGGATTGTGTTCGTAACCGGGCTGTCGTAAATAAGCGCGGTCTGATCCGCTCTGCCCGCTTCCACGTGCCGGTCAACGGCATTGTAGCACGTGTTCAGTTCTCCACCCGTGAACCAACGGTAGAAGGGTTTATTCGTGTCATCGAGGACCTTGTCCCATTTTCTGGACCAGGTAATGCCCGCAGCAGCTTCGCCCCAAAACGCCGACGGATCGTTGATGCTTTTCTGAAACAGCGCGTTGTAGTTACCCATACAATCCCCCTTTATTTTTTTTCATCCCCCGTATCCCCGGAACTGGATGATTTTGTTTCGCGAGCGTCTATCTTACCAGAGAGCAGGCTGTCTGTACAGTGCCGGAAGAAAAAAGCCGCGGTAATCGCAAACCGCGCGCCGGATCTAGCCCGATTGACAGTGGCTAAGTGCAGCCGGATAGATTGATTTAAAATCAAAAATGTGTGAAAAATACAGCAGGAGCAGCTTACATCTCTCGCAAATCTGTATGCCCATGAACAGGCTGGTACGTTCCTTTGCGACCAAGATTCCCTAATTGACTAGTAAAACTTTTGCATCATGAAATAATATCTATCTGCTGAATTTTTCGTTTAATATTATGTTTACTTCCTCTACGAAGTCAAGCGGTATTCGGGATCCTGAAAGGCGGCATGTCCAGGTATATTTTGGTGCAAATGATTAAGAGCAAGTATCATTCCATAATTTAAGAGGGACTAGAATGGGAGAATAACCTATTGATATAAGGAATGGAATTCCATTGTTAATAGAAGTTTTTATTAGCCGATACTGCAAGATTTTTCACTTGTGCCAGTTCCTGCAGGCTGGTGATTGCATGCGAGTAAAATAGAGAAGTGCAAAACTAATGATCCTATAACAGATATGGATACAGAAATAGCAGATCAGAATATGAGAAAACCGGATAGATCTTTGAATTTTTTTTAAGTATTAATTTGCTTTTTGTCCGGTTAGCCAGTGCGGGCATCACTGGCTGTTATTTCCATGCGACCGAGAACTCAGGCTGGACGGCGATGTCCGTGAATAAGCCTCTGCTGACCAAAGAAGGCAACGGCGGTTTTGCGGGCCGGCTAATCTTCGTCCTGTGCTTTGATTTTGTATTTCTTTATCTTGTAGTAGAGGTTTCTCACCGCCATGCCGAGCAGGTGCGCAGCTTTTTCGCGGTTGCCGCGCGTTTCTCTGAGTGCGTGCCTGATCGTGCTTTTTTCCGCCTCGGCCAGCGCCTGGGTCAATGGCCGCGTCTTTATGAGCGCTGTGTCGTGACGGGGCTGGTCGCTTCCTTCAAAGAGCGGGAGATGCACGGTCTGGATGATCGTTTCCGACAGCTTCATGTTGATCATGGCGCGGCTGAGCGCATTCTCGAGTTCCCGCACGTTGCCGGGCCAGTGATGGTCCTGAAGCGATTGCATTGCGTCGTCGGCGATTCCCTCCACGTGGCGGCCGTAATCCTGGTTGAGTCTTACCACTAAATGCCGTGCGATCTGGGGGATGTCATCCCGAATGCTCCGGAGCGGCGGGATCGGAATGGGAACCACGTTGAGGCGGTAGTAGAGATCCTCGCGGAACAGGCCGTCCTTGATTTTTTGCTCCAGGTTCGCATTGGTGGCTGCGATCACGCGCACGTCCACGGGCACGGGCGTCGTACTTCCCACCTTCATGATCTCTTTTTCCTGGAGCACGCGCAGCATTTTCTTCTGAAGCGGCATCGTGATCTCGCCGATTTCATCGAGGAAGAGCGTTCCCCGGCTCGCCTCCTCGAAAAGACCCCGCTTGCCGCCTTTGCTTGCACCGGTGAAAGCGCCTTCTTCGTAGCCGAACAATTCGCTCTCGAGCAGCTGCTCGGGCAGCGCAGCGCAGTTGACGCGCACGAACTGGCCCGCGCTCCTCGCGCTCGCATTGTGAATGGCATGGGCGAAAAGTTCCTTCCCCGTTCCGCTCTCTCCCCGCAGCAGCACCGTGGCGGGCGTTTCCGCGGCGCGCGTTGCCAGGTCCTTTGCCCGGCTCAGGGCGGCGCTTGTGCCGACGATGTCGTCCCACGTGTAGCGGGCCTCGAGGCGCCGGATCAGTTTGCGGGCGCGTGCAAGTTCCTCCGTCAGCCCGATGATCTCGGAAATATCGTGAATCACGCCCGCGCTGCCGCGGATTTTCCCGTCAACGAAGATGGGTGCGACGTTCACGATCACCTCGCGCTTCGCCGGCCCCACTTTCATGCGTACGTTCCGCACCGGCTTGCCGGTCCGGAGCACCTGCAGGTGCATGCTCTCGCCCTCGGCGATGTCCACGGTCGCGGATTTGTTCAGCACCGCCTCCTTCGGAAGGCCGGTGATGCGCGTGTACGCCGGATTCACGATGATGTTGTTGCCGTTCTCGTCCGCGACGGAAATGGCGTCGGCTGTCGACTCGATCACTGCTTCGAGCAGGCTTCGCACGTTCCAAAGGCCGGTGATCCGCTCCGTGAGCATTCTCAACTCGGTGATGTCGCGGAAAAGGGCTACGGCGCCGATGATCATGCCGGCTTCGTCCCTGATCGGCATGCGGCTGGTGACGATGACCGCGCTGCCGAGGTTCTGCTCCTGGTTGATTTCGGGCTCGCCCTCCTCCAGCACGATCGGCAGCCGGGTGTTGGGAATGACGGCGGCCGCGGGCCGGTCGACAACATCTTGCCGCTTCAAACCGGTGATGCGCTCCGCCGCCTTGTTGAAGAGCGTTACGATGCCCGCCGCATTTACGGCGATGATGCCGTCATGGATGGAGTCAAGGATGATGGTGAGTTCGTGCGCGCTGATTGATGTCATGATGGCTTCTCCTGCCGGTCGTTCTGCGGCGGCAAGCGGTCCGGGTTCACCGGGGCCGGTCCGCCGCTCCGCAACCCGTCGAAGAAATCCCTGAAATCATCCCTCCGGTCCGTGATCCTGCATGCGGGAAGGGACTTCAGGAACGTTTTGCCGTAGTTTCTGGTCATGATGCGGGAGTCGAGCACGGCCACGGCGCCGCGGTCGGTTTTGGTCCTGATGAGCCTGCCGAATCCCTGGCGGAACAGGAGCGTGGCCTGGGGGACCTGGTACTCGATGAAGGGATTCTTAAGCCGCTCCATGCGCGCCTCGATGATCGGGTCGTCGGGAACGGCGAACGGAAGCTTGGCGATTACGACGCACTGAAGCGCTTCTCCGGGGATATCGATGCCCTGCCAGAACGAGGCGGTGCCCATGAGCACGGTCCGCGTACTGTTTCTGAACTGCTCAACAAGACGGTATGCCGGCATTTCCCCCTGGCACAGGAAACCGAGGTCCGGCAGTTCCCTCCTGAGGGTATCAGCGCTTTTTCTGAGCTGGCCGTAGCTCGTGAACAGAACAAGCGTCCGGCCTTCCGTGATCGAGAGCACGGCCTGCAGCTCCTGGTCGAACTTCGCCTGGTAGCCCTGCGACTGCTGATCATCAAGGTCGGGAGCGATATACAGCAGGGCGTTCTGCTCGAAATCGAACGGCGAATCGAGCATCAGCTCCGCGGGTGCATCGAGGCCGAGCCGGTTCTTGATGTACGTGAACGAGCCCCCCGCGGAGAGCGTGGCGGAGCATAATACCACGGTGTCTGTTTTGGCGAACAGATGCTCGCGCAGCATTTCGGCGACGTCGATGGGCGAAGCCACGAGGCGCTGGCGCTGGTTCTCCCGTTCGGCCCAGTACACGAAGCCGTCGGCGCTCTGCTCCAGGTTCACGCGTACGGCGGATGCCAGGGCCTGGCAGCGCGAGGCGAATGCCTTGATTTCGAACTCCTCCTCCTGCGTTTCCGCACCGAGGGCGAGCAGGCCGTCGCGCAGTTCCATGAGCGGCTCGCTCAGAATATCGGGGATGATACCCGGCCTGCGGATGCGCAGGGACGGCTCCTTTGCAAGCAGGGGGTGCAGGTTGAGGAAAAAGTTCTCAGCGACCACGCGAAGAGCGTCCACCATGCCGCGAAGTTCCTGCACCTCCGCGCCCTCGCCGCTGATGCGCGTGAGGAGGCCTTTTCGCGTTCTGGGGGATACGAGCTGGTCGAACAGGTAGCGCACGGAGAAATTCGTGACTTCCACCCCCAGGTAATCGGTGGCAACGTCCTCGACCTGGTGCGCTTCATCGAAAACCACGGCCTTATACTGCGGCAGGACGTTTCCGCCCGTTGCCAGATCCGCGAAAAACAGATGATGGTTTGCCACAAGAATGTGGGACTGCTGCTCGACTGCCTTGGCTTTCATGTAAAAACAGTCCCGGTGAAAGGCGCAGTCTTTCCCCAGGCACAGGTCGGCCTGTCTGCCGGCCTTTGACCAGAGGCTGGCAGGAGGTTCTCTGTCGAGCTCCATGCGAAGCCCGGTGTGCGTCCTGGTCGACCAGTCGAACAGCCTGTTCAGCGGTTCGATTTCGTTCTGCTCGTAGAGATTCCCGATGCGCAGAACATCGAACCGGCGCAGGCAGAGATAGTTTTCACCTCCCACGCACAAGGTATAACGGAAATCTCCGAGCACGCCCTTCAGAAAAGGGAGGTCCTTTTCCACGAGCTGCTGCTGGAGCGCTTTTGTGTAGGTCGCAACCACGGCACGGCAGTTCTCAGCCTGCGACCATCGGATGAGGGGAACAAGGTAAGCAAGACTTTTGCCCACGCCCGTACCCGCTTCGGCGATGAGATGCATTCCCGCGGCAAGGGCTTGCTCGACGGCGCGGGCCATTTCGAGCTGCTGGGGCCGGTGTTCGTACGCCTGCTGCATGGCCCGGGCGATCATGCCCGCCTCTCCGAAAATCTTGAGCGCGTTCATCAGGGTCGTAGATTAACATGGCATGGCGGAGAAAGCAAATGCTTGTGCAGGAGCTTCATTCGGGCCGATTTCCCAGCCTTTTTGTTGCACTAATCGGCATGTTGTGTTACTATTCATGGCTGTATGCGAATTCTCACCCTTTTTATTTCCCTGGTGCTTCTCGCCTCATCCACGGGTCTCGGCGCTGAGAAGGGACTGGTCGTGAAAGGCGTGCGGTATTCTTCGTATCCTGCATTCACTCGCATCGTCTTTGAGGTGGAGGCGGCTGCCCCCTACGTCCTGACGCGATCCCAGGACAGCCGCAGCATCATGCTGGGTTCGTACGAAGGCACACTGGTGCTCAAAACGCCGCTGCCCCAGATCCATGACGCCGCGGTAGCCGGCCTCGAACCCTGGGAAGAAGGGGGGAGAACGTACGCGGTTATCCGGCTCGATGCGCCAGCCGGTTCGTTCAAGGATTTCACCCTGCGCGGGCCTGACCGCATCGTCATCGATATCTCCAGAAGTGGAACGGCGTCTCCTCCCCCCCGCACGGAACAGAACGTACTTGTTGTTCTTGATCCCGGCCATGGCGGCAAGGACTCCGGCCTGATCGCGGGCCCGGGAACAGAGAAGTCCGTTGATCTCGAGCTTGCCCAGGCGGTGAGAAAGATTTTGCGCAAGGCTGACCGCTTCAGGGTGCTGCTGACGAGGGAAAAAGACCAGTCGCTTTCCCTGGATGAGCGGGCGGCTGCAGCCAATGCCGCGGGGGCGGCGGTTTTCGTGGGAATTCATGCATCGGCAGGCGCAGACGCGCGCGTGTATATCCAGGATCTCGTTGATGAGTCCGGTTCCGTTGCTGTTCAGACAACCAGGCCGGCGGGCAGCGACTTCATCGGCTTCGAGTCGGAAAGTGCCCAGCAGAAGCAGCTCTGGGGGAAACAGCAGGCTCCCCACGCCCAGCAAAGCGGAGCGCTCGGCCGGGTGATTATTCGCAAAATCACGGCTCAGGAAAATGCCGAGCCTGTTCAGGCGCCGCTTGCCGAACTGGCCGCCGTAGATGCAGCCGCGGTCATTGTTGAGATCGGCATGGAATTTGACCGCGTGCGCGCGGCTGAAGCAATCGCCGGGGGGATCGAGCAGTATGTCGGAACCAACCGATAGAAGCGTTAGCGACAAACGCATGCTGATCGTCCTCATCATCGGCCTGGGGACGCTGGCGGCCGGCGCGGCCTTTTTTTTCTGGCTCCGCTACCAGGCGACGGCGCCCGAAAGCAGCCGCGTGGAGCAGACTGCGCATCAGCTGATGCAGCCCGGCCCCCGGAACGAACCGCTTTCCGTGGTGCTCTATTACCCGCTGAACAGCATGCTGACATCGGTTTCCGCCGCGGTGAAACGGCAACCGGATTTGCAGTCACAGGCGCGGGAGACGCTGCTCACCCTGCTACACGACCAGCGTGCAGTGCAGACAGCGGTGCTCCGGGACGTGAAACTCCGCACTTTTTTCCTTGATGGACAGGGGACGGCATATATCGACTTAACGCTGGGACAGGAGCAGACAATCAGGGCGTCGGCATGGGATGAACTGCTGGCGCTTTTTGCCATGGTCGACACGCTGATGCAGAATTTCGAGGATCTGAAGCAGGTGTGCTTTCTCGTGGACGGCAGGGACGCACAGACGCTGGCTGGACACCTCGACTTGTCCCGAAAATATACGAAGCGAATGGATCTGGTCAGATAATGCAGAAGGCCATCGGCATATTTGATTCCGGAATCGGCGGGCTCACGGTGCTCAAGGAGATCGTGGCGAAGCTTCCCCAGGAAAATATCATCTATCTCGGCGATACTGCCCGCGTGCCGTACGGCATTCGGTCCGCGGAAACCGTAACGCGGTACAGCTTCGAAAATACTCGGTTCCTGCTCAGCCAGGAAATAAAACTGCTGGTCATGGCGTGCAACACAGCCTCCGCGGTCAGCCTTGAAGCGGTAAAAAAGGAATACCCCCTGCCGGTCATCGGCGTCATCGACCCCGGCGCCCGTGCGGCGGCCGCGGCGACGAGAACGAGGAAGATCGGCGTCATCGGCACGGAAGCCACGGTGGCGAGCAATGCCTATGAAAAGGCGATCAGGAAGATCGCACCTGACGTGGAGGTGCGGAGCCTTGCCTGCCCCCTGTTCGTTTCTCTTGCGGAGGAAGGCTGGACGGACAACGATGTGGCACAGCTCGTGGCGGACAAGTATTTGTCCCCGTTCCGGAACAGCGGCATTGACACGCTGGTGCTCGGCTGTACCCATTATCCTCTGCTCAAGGCGGTCATCAGCCGCGCTGTGGGCGGAGAGATCGGCCTTATTGATTCCGCGCAGGAGACGGCCAAGGAAGTCGTCGAAGTGCTGGAAAAGCTGAAATGGCGCGGCGCTGACGGCGGTGAGGGGATGCGGAGATATTATGTAACCGATACTCCCGCACGGTTTGAGAGGATCGGAAAGCGATTCCTCGACGATTCGCATTTGCTCGCCGAGCAGGTGCAGGTGGGAGGAGTCTAGCAGGAGCGCACGTGAAGTGACGGGGGCCAGAGAACGGCTATGAAGAAAAGCGAGTGCAAGCGAATCAGGAAGGATCTGCCGAAATACCTGAGCGGACATCTGTTCAAAACAAGCCAGAAACGGATTGCCCGTCACCTGCAGGAATGCGTGGTGTGCCGCTCCGAGTTCGAAGCGCTGAAGCACGCCGAGGAAACCAGGCTCCTCCTGAAGGACATCAGCGCACCGGATGATCTCGTCGGAAGAGTGAAGGAGGGGGTGTCCCGGCTCGGGCAGGTCAAGAAATTGCTCTACCGCCCCCTGTGGGTCGCCGGCCTGCTGCTTCTGGCCGGAGGCGTGTATTATTACCTGGTTACGCCCCGACAGCTGGAAATAGAAATTGAACGGATTCAAAAAACGGAGTCGACTGCGACTACACCCGTTCCCACGCTCCCCGCGACAACAGCCTCGCCGGCGCCGGCAAAAGGCACGGAACCGCAGCAAACGGAGCCGGCTACCGCTGCGCCTCCTTCACCGGCGCCTGAACCGCTCGCAGTTTCCCTTACGCCGGTGAATGACCAGGCAGCAGTGCAGACAATCAACGACGTCTTGCACCGGAGCGGGAGTCTGCATACATCGGCGTTCACCGATACACAGAAGGAAATCACCGGATCCCTCACCGCAAAGGAACTCATGGCGCTGTTCAGCGGGATCGAAGGCGCAGCGAAGGTGAGCTTCAACAAGAAACGGTTTGATTCGTTTCCTCCTGATCAGGCGATTCCGTTTGTCCTGAGGTTGAAGCCCGCTCCCCGGCCCGCACAGACACCGGCAGTACCGGCCGCTCCCCAGACGCCGGCACC
>Ga0187786_10000378_pt1 | contig 13061 bp, 12 predicted proteins | sample 0815_BV2_10_20_M_FD_132449 | JGI IMG/M metagenome (GOLD analysis project Ga0187786, IMG submission 132449) | Tropical peat soil microbial communities from peatlands in Department of Meta, Colombia - 0815_BV2_10_20_MG | ecosystem: Environmental > Terrestrial > Soil > Wetlands > Peat | place...
CCTTCCGAGTTCATGATCAATGTGCATGGCGAGGCATTCCATGTGAAGGTTGGCGGAAAGGGGCACAAGTCGGAGGGCAAGCGTCCATACTTTCTCTATGTGGACGACACGCTCGTCGAGGTCCTTGTGGAGCCGCTCCTCGAGGTCGTGCCGAGCGAAGAAGGGCTTATAGATGCCAAGAAGACGGCGGGAGGCAGCTCAAAGAGGCCGAAGGCCGAAGCCCCGGGCGATATTACGACCGCCATGCCGGGGTCGGTCGTTAAGCTCAAGGTCGCCAAGGGCGATGCGGTCAAGGAAGGAGATACCGTCCTCATTGTCGAGGCAATGAAGATGGAAAATGAGGTACACTCTCCGGTGAGCGGGACTGTTGAAGAAATCTATGTCTCGGAGGGGGATGTCGTCAACCCTGACGAAATCCTCGTCCGCATCCGCTGAGGGGCCGACGATGGCGATAGAAGACATTATTCAGCGCATTGCAGTTTCGGCGCTTCCGATCCTCATAGCTATTACATTCCATGAAGTCGCGCACGGTTTCATTGCATACAAGCTCGGCGATCCTACCGCGAAAATGATGGGACGGTTGACGCTGAACCCGTTGGCGCATATCGATCCCTGGGGAACGTTACTGATGCCGGGGCTTCTCCTTGTGCTCACCAACGGGCAGTTTGTATTCGGCTATGCAAAGCCGGTCCCTATTAATCCGAGCTACTTCAAGAACCCTCGGCGCGATATGGCGCTCTCGGCGGCAGGCGGACCGGTGACAAATATCCTCCTTGCCTTTGTGAGCCTGATTCTGCTGAAGATTGTGTCGGTGGCTGCGAGAGCGGTCGGATCAGACGCCTCGATACTGTTTACGCCGCTGACGCTGATGCTGAATGCGGGCGTGATCATCAATGTCGTACTCGCCGCGTTCAACCTGTTACCGATTCCGCCGCTCGACGGAGGTCGGATTCTCATGGGGTTTCTGCCGCGGCAGCAGGCGGCTGCGCTCGAAAAGCTGGAGCCCTACGGTTTTCTTATTGTGATTACCCTGGTGGCAACCGGCCTGTCCGATTACATTGTTGTGCCGATCATCAAGGCCATTCTTGTGATCATGCATCTTTTCTAGAGAGGTGTTTGTGGTAAAAGAACGCGTCTTAAGCGGAATGCAATCGAGCGGGAAGGTCCATCTTGGCAATATGCTCGGTGCGCTTGCCAACTGGGTCGCCCTGCAGGAGAAGTACGACTGTTTCTATTTCGTAGCCGACTGGCATGCATTGACGACCGGGTATGCACATCCCGAATCCATCCGCGAGAGCACGAACGACCTGCTGCTGAATTTTCTGGCTGCCGGCCTCGACCCCGAAAAATCTACGATATTCATTCAATCAATGGTGCCGCAGCATGCCGAACTCCATCTGCTCCTGTCGATGATTACGCCACTCGGCTGGCTCGAACGGGTGCCGACGTATAAGGAAAAGCAGGAAAACCTCGAGGAGCGCGATCTTGCGATGTACGGATTTCTCGGCTATCCGGTTTTGCAGACTGCCGACATTGTTATTTACAAGGCCAGACATGTCCCGGTCGGGATTGACCAGATGCCGCACCTTGAGCTCTCGCGGGAAATAGCGCGGCGTTTTAATCACATCTACGAGCAGGATGTCTTTCCCGATCCCGAAGGACTGCTGACGCAGTTTCCAAAAGTCACGGGGCTTGACGGACGAAAGATGTCCAAGAGCTACGACAATGCCATCTACCTCTCCGATGCGCCTGACGCGGTCGAATATAAGATACTGCGCACCATGAAGACCGACCCTGCCCGCGTGCGCCGGACCGACAAGGGAGACCCTGAACAGTCGCCGGTTTATCAGCTCCACAAAATATTCTCATCACCTGACGAACTGGCCGAAATAGCCGAAGGATGCCGGACAGCGGGCATCGGCTGCATAGACTGCAAGAAGATTCTGATCAGAAATGTCATGCAGGCGCTGAGGCCGGTTTGGGAAAAGAGAAGTCAGCTTGTGAGCAAACCGGACCGTCTGTACGAAATCGCAAAGTTCGGTTCCGAAAAGGCTGCCGGAGTTGCGGAAGCCACCATGCAAGAGGTAAGGCATGCGATGGGCCTCCGCTAGCCGCTCTTCAGAAATGCAGTCACCATCTTTCCACAAAGGCCGGACGTTGCTGTTCGGTCTTTTCTTTATCTGCCTTGCAGCAGCTTTGCGCAACGCAGACGCATGCACGTTGTGGGCGGCAACAGGCGCATCAGTTGAGGGGAAAGAGACTCTCATCGTCAAGAACCGCGACTGGGCTCCTGATCATGCGCAGGAAATCCGTGTTATCCGGCCGAAAGCCGGATATGCGTATGTTGCACTTGTAGCCACAGGGGGCGACGAACCCGGAACAAAGGCGGGTATCAATGAAAAGGGATTGGTTATCGTCAGCGCAACTGCCGGCCAACTTTCGCGCGGTGGAAGGGATAAGGCACAGCAGAAACCCGGACTCATCAAAACCCTTCTCGCTGATTGCGCATCGGTCGTCGATGTGCTAAAGCGGCTCGATTTCTTCCGACGGCCGGTCTTTTATCTTGTCGGGGATAAGAATACCATTGCGGCAATTGAAGTTTCGCCCGAGGGCAAGATACATGTCGAACGCCGGACAACCGGTACGCTCGCCCATACGAATCATTATCGGGCTGCTGATCTGCAGGGCGTTGTCAAACCGCCGACTGAAAGCAGCGAAGCTCGGCTCATAAGAATCGAGCACCTGCTCAAAGCACAGGAGCGTCCGCTTACCCTCGACGATTTCATCCGCTTCAGCGAAGACATGAACGACGGCCCGGACAACAGCATATGGCGTTCAGGCAGCAACCCGAAAAAAACGCGAACACTCGCAACGTGGATTGCCCGTATTCCTGCAGCCGGCTCCCCGGAACTCTATCTGAAAATCGCCAATCCCGGACGGCATGGACGTATCTGCCGCCTCTCTCTGGACGACGCCCTGTTTCTTCGTAACAACCTAATCCCTCTGAATGGCCCATTGTGCACGGAAGCACCGACGGCGGAATGATACAAAAGCGCGTTCTTTTTTATTTTCTTTTTTTCGGCATTGTCTGTCTTTTTGCCGGTGCTTCCCTCGCCTCAGCTGCTGAGAGCGCAAAAAACCGTTTCTTCTGGATGGGCAGCGGCAACCTTCATCTGAAAAGCCTGCGTAACGGCGAGGAAGCGCGCGTTTCGCTGCTGAACCGTGACGGCTCGCTGGATGATGCTGCGTTATCGGAAGTCGACCGGGTCTTCGGTTTTCCGACCGTGGAAAAGGGAGAGCACATTTCGCCGCGCATGCTTTTTATGCTGAGCTACTTTTCTGATTTGGTCGCTCCGGGGCGTCTCATCAACATCGAATCGGGCTACCGCAGCCCCGAATACAATGATAAACTCCGCAAGAAGGGCGCAAACGCCGCGCGGACCAGCTCACACATCGACGGCATGGCGCTCGATTTCTGGATAAAAGGCATCGACGGAAAGGAATTATGGGAAACTATCCGCTCAAACAACTGCTGCGGCGTCGGCCACTACGGAGGCAAGACCATCCATCTTGATGCAGGACGGCCGCGCTTCTGGGAGGCGGCAACCTCAGGCACGAGGACAAAAGAGCCCGACTACAACCGCCACATCTACATTTCGACCAACTTCGATCGTTTCGCCAATCTTGAAACCATGCGACTTTCGTTCTCCGGTGCGAGTGATTTCAGATTCGGCATTATGCCGCAGATTACGTTTGTCGACAGCGAGGACCCCGGGAAAGCAATCCTGACCGGCCGCATCAAGAGCGATAAGTCAGTTCCGTGCTATCTGGTACAGGAGCGAAAAAGATCGCGTTTCCTCAGCGCCGCGGTGCCGGCCAAGTTGCCGAAGGGGCGCTATCGCATCAAGATTGAGTTCTGCAAGAGACCATTCGAGCAGATGCCCGAGCACGTACTTTCAAACGTGATTGAGATATTTTGATCAGTTTTTAGAGCAACAGCAGTCGTTGGATGTCACGCGACCGGCAAGAGAGAGAAAGGGAGCTGGAAAACGCCCCCCGTCTGTCACTTCTGAGGTTGTAAATGTTTCAGCGCCTTCAATGCATTCTTATAAATATCATCAACTTCTATCAGGCCATCGTCCTTGCAAGTGGTAACCTTTTTTTCAATTTTATTCAGCAGTTCATTGAAGACGGCTCGAAGCAGATAGCTTTGCGGAGTATGCGTTTCGGTTAATTCCTCACCCAACCTTGTCATGGCCTTGCCCGCAATCGCCAATCCGTTATTCTTGTCTTTTTCGGCCAAATCGGCTTGACGGAAAAGGTAAAATGACTTGCCGCCCGAGGTGAGAGCCGATATGCTGCTGTTTTGCATGTCTACTTCGAGAGCTGCAACATGACTCCACTTCACGTAAGAATCATGCCTCCTGCCACGCACCCTGATGATGTATTCCACTTTTTCCCTCCATTACAGCATCACTATTCTCTTCGGGAAAAATGGCCGATCCTTTAGTTTACGACTTCGTCTCGGGATTGCCCCCGACTATCCGCCAGGCGGTTAAGCCGGGCACTGCGGAAGTATCAGAAGCCGCCGTTGATTCGCCTCCAGGTCTGTTACGTGTGAGTGTTCACAATCAGAATCTTTGGAAATCTTCGATATAAGGCCGGGCGGCGACTAAGAACTCGGGGGCTGTCTCGGGAGAGCGGCGGGCGAGATACCATGTTTCAGCAAGGCTTCCCTGTTGCTCCGGATTCAGATCAAGCAGCGTCCAACCGATTGAGCGTTTGAAGCGAAGCGATGGCGGGGCATCCAGCGCATAGACGGCACTGCCCAGACAAAGATGGGCGCGCAGGGCCTGCGTAATATAACGCGGTCCGCAGCGCTCGAACTGCCAGACATGGGCAAGCTCATGAACCAGCCATGCAACATACGCATCTTCCTGCGCCGCGGCCTGCGGCGGGTCCACCGGAAGACGCAGCGGAAAGAAACAATGATATCCGATTGCGACCGCATTGACACACTCCGGCTCGCAACGGCAACCCCGCACCCGCTGTCCGAAATGAAACAGCGTATTGGGCCAGGATACGGCTTCATGAATCCTGACCCGGGCATAACGGATACTCTCGCCAAAGACGGTACGAGCCGCATCCATTTCCCAATCGTAAAGCCTGCGCATCTCGCTTCTACAGGCAATCGGCCGACGGCAGACGCTTGCTGAACTGCTTCAGTGGAGAACAGGGGGCAATCCGCATGACAAACATTCTCGAAATCGGATCAGCAGCCGACCGGTTTTCTGAAATAGACAACAATGTTCTGATTATTCTTCTCAGTATATTTCACCTTTACATCATCGCCTACAATGACGCGTTTATCTCGAAACTTTTGAAGCGTTTCGGAGTCTGCTATCTGCAGCTTAACGACGATACTGTCATATGTGGTTACCTGAAAGGAGCCCGTCGCCAGATCGATACTCTTTATTGTACCGCTTATGGCGATGACCTCCTCGGCGAATGCCTGGCTACAAGCCAAAACAATAAAAAAAAGCAATGCACATGCTGTATGTCGCATTTGTTCTCCTTTCATTCAGTGCGTGAAGGCTCCTTTGTCGTATTTCTGCTTCACCGCCTGGTATGCTGCCTTCTTCCTCACTGGCGGGAGGGAAAAGTCACCCTGCAGATCCCATATGCCCCGAAACGGCTTTAACCCCTGGGGCGTTTCACCGCCTGTGCCTTTCATACGATCAATGCGGAGTCCGCGTGCATCCGCAATAATGGCGTACTCGCCGTCCTCCACATCTTTATATGATCCTCCGGAAAACCCGACGACAACGGTCTGCGCCCTCGAAGCATGACAGCTGTCGCAGCTTCGCGCCTTGCCGATAGCGTGGGCGACCCTGTCGATGTTCAGCCATGCAATGACATCCTGATCTTTTGCATCCAACTGTCTGAGCCTGCCCGTAACAGCATAGCTGTCGTTGGAAAAATAGCGCCGCTTCAGATCGGACACCGGAGGATTTCTGAACACAAGTCCTGTAGATATCGCCACATCATCGAAGCGAACATTGCCTGCCATATGAGGAACAACATGAACCGGGATCCAGATGCCCCTAGGGTTTTTCAGGATGATTGGGGGCACCGCATCTGTATAGTAGTCCTGTATCCGCGTAATGGTGTTCTCCTGCCCCTTCGGCCCGACCGCAGACCAGAAATTAAAGGCATACCCCGCAATCAGGGCGGTATGGCACGAAGAGCAGTCAAGACGTTTGTGAACGCCGCGCTGGTGCTTCCCGACGACTGCAGCATGGCACTTGGAGCATGATACATCACGCCTGAAATCGGCATGGGAGCCTGTCGACTTGTTCGGCTCGTGGCAATCGACGCACACGATTCCGGCTCCGGCATGCACGTCAGGCCTGTCTCGCAACGTCTTTGCACCCGCAGGGCTGGCAACAGTAAATTCAGCCCTGAGGTATCCGTCGCCGCGTCGGCGCTCGAGCGGACCTGCATGGCAGACGGCAGAACGCCCACCGCCGTAACATGACAATGCCGAAGGCTTTTTCAAGAATGAATGGGCCCCCTTTGCTCCGTCGAGATGGCAATCGAGACAGCCGACATGACACTTGTTGCAGCGAAGCTGATTCTCGAATGCGGTCTTCTCCGATATCGGCCTGCCGGCCCTCGAATTGAAATACTCCATTCTCTCTGTCGTAAAAGTGTCCTGTCGAGGCTCCAATGCCTCAGCGGTCCAGAGCCCGCAGCTATGCGGGCCAGTCGTCTTGTCGGTCCAGTAACGATACTGGCTTTGCGTATGAGCACCCTTGCCCCCGCCCATGGGGCTCTTCAGGAACCCCCGGACTGTTTCCGCATGGCACTGCCCGCACGTGCGGCCTGCGAGTCCAGGATTGAACGCATACGTTCCTGGATTCTTGTCATGCCAGAGCATAAAGGGATAAGACGGATTGTCTGTGATCCGTCCGGCCGCATCGATTTTCGGCAGAATCAGGGTGCTTCTCTCTCTCCCCCTGCCTGCTATGGATTTCCATCCTGCAAGGGCGTCAGGAGGCATGCCGTCACGCGAAATTGCGGTTCCTTTCCGGTCGACCGCCCATACTCGCAGAAGGCCTTCATGCGCCTCTTTTTTTGCAGCTGCGGAGGGATTCCCGAGATGACACTGTGAACACGAGGCCGTCATTTTGGTCTGTCTCGCTATATTCGTCATCAGGAAATGGAACTGGGGATATCCCGACTGCTCCATGTGTTCCTTCTGTTCATGGCAGTCGACACAGCTTTCAGCTGCAGCGGCGGCATCGGAATACCAGGCAAGGCCGGCAACAAGCAAGAGGGCGTTACACAGACGGATCAGGCTGTCGTTCATGAGACGATAGGAATACATAGGCCACCTTTTTCGCCCGGAGTCGCTGCACTTAAGGAGAAAAAGACACAGGCTTCACGGCGCACAAGCCATAATAGATTCTACCACACTGATGCGCTGGCCCTCAGTCGGCGACTTGCTCGCAACTCAGTGGTGTGTGATACGCGGCATCGGTAGATACAGATGCTGTTAGCTTTAGCCCACACAGCTCGTGAAAAGCAATGCGTGCGATTCATGGGCATTAAGAAAAGGTTTCTACGAAGCGGGAGCGGTCTGTTCAGCCTCTGTCACTACACGGTTTCGCCCGTCATGCTTGGCGCGATACAGCGCTTCATCAGTCCTGTGGATCAATTCATTCAGCGGTTCGCCGTTTCTATAGAGTCCGACACCGATAGAGACGGTAATATGACCAAGGGTCCGTGACGTTACAACAGCTTTGAGCGTTGCCTGGGCAAAAAACTTCCGGATGCTTTCGGCAACGACCTCAGCCCCGTCAAGCGGCGTCTGGGGAAGGAGTACCGCAAATTCCTCGCCCCCGAAACGAGCCACAAGATCGCGACCCCTGACTATTTCTTTGATCTTGCGCGCAACAAATTTCAGGACTTCGTCACCGATAAGGTGTCCGAAATCATCGTTGAATTTCTTGAAGTGATCAATATCAATAAGCAGCAAGGATAACCGAGTTCCGGATATCACCGCGTCGCTGGCATACTCGGTCAGATTGCTATCAAAAGCCTTACGATTCGGCACTGCTGTAAGAAAATCAATAAGCGCCTCGCTCCTGACTTGCTCAAGATCTTTCCTCAGCACATCCAGCGCCACCGTCGTCTCCGTCAACCTGCCCTGAACATTCTTACCGTAGCCCGCAAGCAACTTCGTTTTGTCGACTATCGCGCCGATGACTGCCTTGATTTCATGCAGCGAAGCATCTTCCGATAACTTGTGTACCGTATTTGAAACGAATGAATCATATTCCGCTGTCTGGCCCGTCAACTCGGTCACTTCCCTAAGAATGGTCTTCAATATCTGCTGAAGCTCTTCGCGGAGTTTCTTCAGCTCCGAGTCATTGTTGTCCGAGCAGAACTTGTCGTAAAGCTCCTTGTTCCTGGCTTCGGTGAATTCCTCGCCGCGTTCTCGCATCGTATCGATAACACTTGTCAGCTCGACGTCGGATCCGGAAACATACTTGTACCAGACCGAATAATTCATGGGGGTGGAAGGGACATTATGCTTGGCCATCAGGGGCAGCGCCATCCTGACATTATTGTAGACTTCATCGAGCATCTGATTGCCGTCCATCTCCTTCATTTCCTCCTCACCGTTTATGAACTGCGGTTCCCCAGCGAGGTTAAGTTGCCGGCAGTGGATAGGGAACTGTCGGGAATATCCACACGATCTCATCCGCATTTATGGCGGATCCGATCGATATCAATAGTACGTATAGGCAACGTGAAAGTCAAGAACCTGACGCTTGCGCGAAGATGAGGCGTAGCAGCATAATTCAAGTTACACTTGGATATTCCCCCCTATCGGTTTAAGGAAAGTCGTCCGGCGACGAAAAGAGAGAAAGATACTATTAAGCCCTATATGACACACGCAGACTATATCAGGCATATTACAGCCGCAGACAAAGAATTTATCTGGCACCCGTTTACCCAGATGCAAGACTGGCTGCGGGAAGAACCCCTTATAATCTCGGAAGGCCGCGACTGCTTTCTAAAGACAACCGACGGACGATGGTATCTCGACGGGGTTTCGTCACTTTGGGTCAACATCCACGGCCACAGGCGCGCCGAGATAGACACGGCCGTACGGACTCAGCTTGACAGAATTGCCCACAGCACGCTTCTCGGGCTCGGCAACGAGCCTTCAATCATCCTGGCCGAAAAGCTCATCAGCCTTGTCAATGAACAATTTGCGGGGCTTCAGCCTCGCCTCACCAAGGTTTTTTACTCCGATAACGGGTCTACGGCGGTTGAGGTGGCCCTGAAGATGGCCTTTCAATACTGGATCCATAAAGGGCAGCCACAGAAACAGCGATTCGTCGGCATTAAAAACGGATACCATGGCGATACCGTGGGTGCGATGAGCGTTGGCAACGTTGATATATTTCATGCAACGTTTGGCCCGATGTTTTTCACGTCATTTAAAGCCCCTTCGCCTTATTGTTACCGGTGCGAACTGGACAAACAGGGGCCTGATTGCGGCATGGCATGCCTGTCCTCGCTGGAGCAACTCCTTGCGGAGCATGGCAAAGAGGTTGCTGCGGTGATCCTCGAACCGCTCGTTCAGGCGGCGGGAGGCATTATCGTATGGCCTGATGGATACTTGAAGGGCGTTCGGGACCTCTGCAATCAATACAACGTGTTGCTCATAGCCGATGAAGTGGCGACTGGCTTCGGCCGGACAGGCAAAATGTTCGCATGTGAACACGAGCAGATCGTGCCAGATATTATGTGCCTGTCGAAAGGGATAACGAACGGATACATGCCGCTTGCCGCAACACTTGCTTCAGCTGGGATATTTGAAGCCTTTCTGGGCGAATTTAGCGAACTGAAGACCTTCTTCCATGGCCATTCATACACGGGGAATCCTCTCGCTTGCGCAGCTGCCGTTGCGAGTCTCGATATATTTAAATCCGACCGGACCCTTGAAATCATGCGGGAAAAGATTGCCCTCGTTGAAAGCCATCTCGAAGCAATGGCGTCTCTTCCTCACGTGGGGGACGTGCGCTCCAAGGGGTTGATGATAGGTATCGAGCTTGTGCGTGATAAAGCCTCAAAAGAGCCATATGCGTGGGAAGAGAAGGTGGGTTGGAAGGTGGCATACGAGGTCAGAAAAGCTTCGGTTCTTATCCGTCCTTTGGGTAATGTCGTGGTAGTGATGCCGCCGCTCGCAATCAACCTCGAAAACCTGGCCCACTTGATGTCGGCCATCAAACAATCTATAATTGCAGTAACTTAGGTGTCTAAGGAGGACATATGACAGTATTACGCGGCGCTTCAGGAGTATTTCGTTTTTTGGTATTGGCGGGACTTGTCTGGGTGCCGATGCTTCTGTATGCCGCCGGATCGACCGCCTCCGAGTATACGATCAAGAAGGGCGATACGCTATGGGATATTTCATCAACGAAATACAGCGACCCGTTCAAGTGGAAGCGCATATGGAAAGCCAACCCGTACATCAGGAATCCTCACTGGATCTATCCCGGCCGTCCGCTTGTCATTCCTGACGGCTTGGCCGATACTGCCGGGAAGGGCGACGGATCCTTGCTTCGGATTACTCCACGGCCGATCGAGCCGCAGCCAATCCCCATTCAGAAGACTCACGATTTGATGAGCCGCGAGGATTATCTGAAGGTCGGCTCTATTACGCAGACCCAGCAGCCGACAGTCGGCCGCATTATCGGCGCCGGTCGTGACAAGACTATTTTAGGCAGAGGGGATTTCTTCTACTTTGTGTCTGATGGACCTACTGAACTGGGCACGAAATATTATATTTATGCAGACCCGGTCGAAATATCACACCCGATAACAAAAGAGAAACTGGGGACATTGCAGCGAGTTATAGGTGTTGCCCAGGTAGTCCCTGCGGACAATGACAAACAGCGCGCAGAGATTATTGAAGCCTATCGCGAAGTGAATATCAACAACGCCCTCGGGAAATACACCCCTGTGGAAGCTCCGTATTATGTCGACCAGCCTCGCACACCCGCTATCCAGGGCGTAGTGGTAAAGATCATGACGATGGACGTACTCGGCGGCAACTTCGATGCGGTCTACATCGACAGGGGCATGCGCGACGGCGTTCGTTTCGGCGATGAATTCAAGCTGTTTGCAGCGCAGGCGCCGAATGCATATATTGGAACAGTAAAAGTGATCAATGTTACGGAAGCGACATCATCAGCTATCGTAAAATCGACTAACGGCGAAATTCTGATCGGCGATATGTTCAAAAACTAGCCGACCTTATCTGCTGAAAAACGACGAAGGGGGATGCATGGCAGATGCATCCCCCTTCGTCGTTCAAAAAATCTACTGTCAGCTCGAAAGGATTTTGAGGTATTTCAGGCGGCTCGGGTGCTTGAGCTTCCTGAGGGCCTTCGCCTCTATCTGACGAACACGCTCACGAGTGATTGAGAGGTATCGACCGACTTCTTCAAGCGTATGGTCTCGGTCGACGCCGATGCCGAAGCGCATCTTGATGACCGTCTCCTCCTTCGGCGTAAGCGACTCCAAGACCTTCTGAATCTGCTCGGACGTTTCGATACGTTCCGCATCGCTATACGGAGACGGGCTTGTCTTATCGCCGATAAAATCCTCAAGCTCGGTATCCTCGTCGCCGATTGGAGTCTGAAGCGCTATCGGGTCCTGGATCGCCCGGAAGACCTCTTCCACCTTCCGCACCGGAACAACAAGTTTCTTAGCTATCTCTTCATTATTCGGTTCGCGGCCAAGGAGCTGGGTCAGCTCCCGCGAGGCCTTCGTTACCCGATTGTAGAATTCCATCATATGTACCGGAACCCTGATGGTCTTTGTCTGATCAATCAAGGCACGCGTTATTGCCTGGCGAATCCACCATGTCGCATACGTACTGAATTTGAACCCTTTTTCATACTTAAACTTGTCGACCGCCTTCATGAGACCAATATTGCCCTCTTGAATCAGGTCCAAAAGCGGCAAGCCGCGGCCCACGTAATTCTTTGCAATATTGACCACAAGACGAAGGTTGCGTGTAATAAGCTCGTTTTTCGTTTCGGTTACAAGATGGCGGGCCTTGGAAATCCGGGCCCACATCTCCCGCAATTCATCCGTTCTCTTGCCGGTCTCCTGCTCGACCTTCTTGTATTCCCCCTGAACCTCCTTCAGTTGAATCTCGTAAAGCTTTGCATTTCGCTGGCCCTTCTTCTTCTTTTCGCTGACAAGGGCGCGAAACTCCTTCAGGGAACCGTGCTTGCTTATTTTTCGGTCCACATCGGAGACCACATTCATGAGCTCTTCCAACCGTTTCATGGTCTTCAGCAATGCTTCATCAGTCCGCTCTTCTTCGCTGATCATCTCGTCTTCGTCTTCTTCCGAGACTATCGTATCCCGCAGTTTTTCATAGAGTGGCAACGTCAGAAGCGTATTATTGATGATATCGCGGCCCTCTTCAAGCTTCTTGGCAAGCTCGATCTCCTCATATTTCGTGAGGATAGAGATGTCGCCCATTGAATTGAAGTATGCCTGGACAAGGTCTTCAGAGCGCTCTTGCTCTTCGGTCTCTTCCTCGGCCTCTTCTTCAACTGCAGCCCCGTCCTCGTCTACAACCTTGACACCCATGTCGCTCAGCACGTCCATGAGATCTTCCAGCTCGTCAGGCGAAAAATATTCCGACGGAAGGGCCTCGTTTATCTCATCATAGGTAATGACGCCGCGGCGTTTGCCCAGGTTAACGATTTCTTCAAATATGTCTTTTTCTTTCATATCTCGGTCTCCGAAAACACACAAAAAATAATTAAAGAAAGGTCTCCCTTTCTTTAATTACAATTATAGACACACTGACTGGAATTGCAAGCGGAAAATGACACCACGGGGGTGAAGTAAGGGAATAAAGAGGTGGTGCAAGGGGAAGGTGAGGAAGTGGTCAAGACGCACGGGCTATTAGTACTGGTAAGCTCAATGGATTACTCCACTTACACCGCCAGCCTATC
>Ga0187786_10000379_pt1 | contig 13018 bp, 12 predicted proteins | sample 0815_BV2_10_20_M_FD_132449 | JGI IMG/M metagenome (GOLD analysis project Ga0187786, IMG submission 132449) | Tropical peat soil microbial communities from peatlands in Department of Meta, Colombia - 0815_BV2_10_20_MG | ecosystem: Environmental > Terrestrial > Soil > Wetlands > Peat | place...
CCGGCGATCATGACCAGCAGGTCTGCATGGTTCAGGTCCGCGGTCCGCAGGGGATCGTCCCGCAGCTGGTCGATGGTAAGGTACCTGACGCTGTACCCGTGGGACAGGAGTGCGCCGGCAATGGTACGGATATACGGGGAGATATAGGGAGGGACCCCGAGACATGAGGGTTCATCAACGTATCCGTCGAGGAGATACGCAATCCCACTCATGCCGAGAGTCCTATCAGGGACAGCAGCTTCCGTGCCCAGTGAAGCTTTCCCCGTTTCAGGGGGTCGACATTCTTGTCGTCAAGGTCAAAGCCGGCAAGCGTGATGTGCGAAGCCCCCAGCTCGTCTGCGGCAAATGCGGCCCGGTCACCATCGGTAAACCCCCCGAAGTTGTACACATGAGAGAGGGGCGCTGCCTGCGTGGTCCCGACCACTTTGCCAGGAAACCGCGGGACCCAGCAGCGCAGGAGCGGCATGTTGTCACCATGGGCATGGACCACGATGATGGTCCCTTCCCGGTTCAGCCTGATGAAGAGGTCGGTTGCCCCGTCAAGGTCCGTGAAGATTGCGTCAGGAGAGATCCCATTGGCATCAAGCACTTCTGCAGCAGCGTCAGCGGCAAACACGACGCCGGTTATCCTGCTGAGATCCTCATTCAGGCAGGGTGCATTGCCGCATACGGTGACCTCGTTGCCGTTTGTGAGCGATGCCAGCGAAAGGAGGTTGTCGCAGTCAAGAAGGGAAGCAAGGAGTCGGGCTGCTTCCTCGTCCGTGGTCCTGTCAAACCCGAAGTAGTCCAGGATCTCCCGGTAAACAGGTTCCCACTCAGTGAACTGCATGGAGATTCCTGCCGGTTCTCTCGCCTCGATCCCGCATTTCGGGGGGGTAAACAGGAAAGGCGTTATGACGGAGGGGATGCTCAGGCGCCATTCTTTTTCCCGTCATTTTCAAGCCCCACGAGACTGCGGAACTTTTTCAGCACCGGATCGATGACGATCTCCAGCAGCCGGGCCTTGTCCTCAACTTTCATAAAATAGTGAAGAGGGAGGGTCGCCGCAGCCATGTTCGGATGACCTCCCGCATCGCCCATGTCACCGAATGCTTCCGAGAGAGCATTGCCGATGTGCAACCTGAGATCGCGGTTCCGGGCAGATATGATGATGGCATTGTCGGTGATCCCATAGACCAGGGCCGTATTGACTCCCTCGAGGGTAATGAGGAGGTCCGCCGCCTGAGGGAGGGCATCGCGGTTCATGACATACCCCACATTGGCAAAGAGGTACCCGCTCTGCACCCTGCGCTCGTGAATTGCCTTTCCGATGATGTCGAGCGTCTCCTGCGACATCGAAGGCGACATGATCTTGTCGAGCAGGTCGGCATCCGTGAGCGGCAGAAGGAACCCGGCATAGTTCAGATCCTGCGGGGTGACATTTCGCTTGAACTCCCGTGTATCCGTACGGATCCCGTAGAGAAGAGCAGTTGCAACCCGCTTGTCGACCGGCACGTCCAGTTCCTGCAGGTACTGGGTAAGGATGCTGGCAGTCGCCCCGACACCCGGCCGGATATCGACAAACGTGCTCTGAGTTGCGATGTGCTTTCCCTCTTTATGATGATCGATGATGATGTTGATCTTCGTCTGGGGGGCGATGTCATTATTGGCACCGGGGCCGGAGCAGTCCACCAGCGCAAGGTAGTTGCACTTTGCCAGGGCTTCGGCAGTCAGGTGCTCCATCTTGATATCGAGCAGGTTGACGAACGTGCGATTCTCCTGGTGGCCGATATTTCCCTCGTAAAAAATGCGTGTTGCGAGGGTTTTTCCATTGGCGCTCTTCGCGATCTCGGCAAGGGCAAGCGCAGACGAAATTGCATCGGGATCGGGGTTTTTGTGGGTAATGATGCCCAGGGTCCCTTCCCATCCGGCGAGGAGAGAGAAGAGCCGCTGGGCGATCCTGCTCGAGTGCTGTTTCCGAATCTGGAAGATGGCAGCCCTTGCCACAACTTCCTGGGGGTAGAGGACAAACTCAGCACCGGCGGCTGTCAGTTTCTGCCCGTTCACCGGATCGACCGATCGTGCCACAACCAGGGAGCCGGGGTAGCGCTTCCGTATCGTGAGGACAGCAGCAAGGTTCGCATCACCATCCCCGGTCATGATAAAAGCTATCTCGAATACCGGAAGCCCGGTCAGCATATCGGGTGAGGCAATGTCACGCTGGTAGGCATCGTACTTCTGGTCCCGGAGATGGCGGATACGGGTCTCATCCCTGTCGACCACAAGCACGCGCTCATGCTCCTTTTCCAGCTCGAGAATAATGTTGTAACCGTTCGTCCCGCACCCGAAAATGCAGTATTTTACCGGTCCCTGCTGCTCAAACGGGGCTTCCTGCGGCATGATAAACAAGATGGGCCCCCGGGGCTATTAAGGAATTCCAATCCGTAACTATCCAAAACATTTATTCGGCATTATCGACCACTTTATTAGGTCTAACAGGCTTGGGTCTGTAGCTTAGTTCGGCATAGCGGCGGACTCTTAATCCGCAGGTCAAGGGTTCAAATCCCTTCAGGCCCGTTTTCTCATTGTTGTTCTCTTTTCCGACCACCCTTTTTACCCGAATTCATACGCTCCCATCCCGAGGTTCCCCCAGTACCAGCTCTGATGGATAATCGTACCTTTTGCTCCATTCCCGGCCGCCCCTATGGCGACGAGGAGCGGCATGAAGTGGTCCGGATAGGGATGAGCATGAACTGCTGACGGTGCGAGTTCCCGGTACCGGACCAGACTCTCCACGTCACCGGAAGTTACGGCTTGGTTCAGCCACTCATTGAAAGCGATTGCCCAGCTGCCGGTGGGGATCCCTTCGCCCAGCGCAACCGCAGGGTCTCCCAGCGGGTGGACTGCCCCCCCGCTTCCGATGACGAGGATATTTTCCTCGCGGAGGGTCGCTAGTGCCCTGCCGAGAGCGAGATGCCGGGACGGGTCAAGATGCCCCTGGACTGAAAGCTGAACGACAGGGATACCCGCATCGGGATACATCAGCATGAGGGGTATCCATGCACCATGGTCGAGACCCCGGCCGGCGTCGGTGTCGCATGGCAGGCCGGCTTTCGCAACAAGACCTGCAACCTTCCGGGCGAGATCCGGAGCACCCCTCGCGGGGTAGGTAAGGCCATACAGTTCCCGCGGGAATCCATAAAAATCATGGATTGTCGCCGGATGCAGGACACTGTTGAGTGCCGGACGAGGTGTGTTCCAGTGAGCGGACACACAGAGTACGGCTTTGATGTCCGGGAACCGGGTGCCGAGCCCGGCAAGGAATTGCCGTGCCGGGACTCCCAGTTCAAGCGGCAGCGACGGTGCCCCGTGCGAAACAAAGAGGGTGGGGAGAGCGTCCGGAGTCATGAGTCCATGATCGGTTATCCAGGTAAAAAAAGGGGCGGATCAGGACAACCGGGCACTGATGAGAGCGGATGGCTCCATCGCAGGATATATCTTACCTGACAGGAAAGATTCAGGGGTAGGTGAAAGGATATGGAGTTTAATGGCAGCCAGACAGAGAAAAACCTGCTCGCCGCTTTTGCAGGAGAATCACAGGCGCGGAACCGGTACAGTTTCTTTGCCAGCACTGCAAAGAAGGAGGGCTATGAACAGATTGCAGCAGTCTTCCAGCAGACAGCGGAAGAGGAGCGGGAGCATGCCAAGCTCTTCTTCTCCCAGCTGAAGGGGGGTATGGCGGCGATCACCGCAGAATATCCTGCCGGCGTGATCGGCAATACGAAGGCAAACCTCGCTGCTGCTGCTGCAGGAGAAAAGATGGAGTGGGGTACCATTTATCCCTCCTTCGCAGCGACTGCAGAGAAAGAGGGATTTCCGGAGATTGCCCATCTCTTCCGTATGGTTGCAAAAGTGGAAGCCAACCATGAGGGGCGGTACTCCCGGCTCCGTGCAAACATGGAACACGGGACCGTGTTCAAGAAGGAGATGTCCGCAAAATGGTACTGCCGGAACTGCGGCTTTGTTCTTGACGGGAAGGCCGCGCCGGCAAAATGCCCTGTCTGCGATCACCCCCAGGCCTTTTTCGAGATCGCAGCGGAAAATTATTAATTTTTTCCCGGTATCTTCAGGATCCTTGGACACCGGTCATGCCGGGGAGTTTCTTTCCCGGTGTTCCGCTATCGTCATAACCATCCCATTCTCTTCCACTGCTCGTATTCTTCGGGGCGAAAATCCTGGTTTTCGATGATAATATCCCGGAAAAATTCCCTGTTGCCGGCAATTTCCCCTTCCTGCTGAAGATCGGAATATCCGTCCCTGATCGCTTCAGCGAGCTTCTTTCCGAGCGCCCGGGCGGGAGTTCCCTGTTCTTCGATGGTGTCCGGGTTTCCCCCCGTTGCAATACTGACTCCGCCTACCGAGACAATGCCGAGGTAATTCAGGACGTGGTTCTGGTACGCCACGACCTCCTCCCCGCCGGACGTATGGGTAGTGGCAACCGAGCACCCGAATTTGCCGGCAAGGACCTGGTAATGCATGGCATCGGCCAGCCGGTCGAAGAAGATCTTCATCTGGCCGGAGACATTATCGATATAGACCGGGGATGCAAACACGATCCCGTCAGCATCTTTCATCTTTTCAACGGTTGTCCTGACATCATCGTCGTACACGCAGATCCCGTTGAATGAGCAGCCTTCACAGGCTGTGCAGGGGGTGACACGGAGGTCGCAGAGATCGATTATCTCGGTCGCGGCACCGCCCTCTTTCTTAGCGCCGTCAAGAACGATACCGGCAAGATGTCGTGTGAGACTCCGGATCGTCCGCGGACTCCCGTTGATAGCGAGGATCTTCATAGTTCGTCACTGCTAATGGGTGGATCCCCCGGAGTTATTAGGGCTGTGGAAATCAAAATTTCCTTTTTTTTACAATAGTTATCCCAACTCTTTTTCAATGCCCGGTCAGCACCAGCCAGGCAATCCCAAGGGCGACCAGAACCACAACTGCTATCATAGTTCTGAGAAAAGGTATGCTCTCTTTTGATCTTTGTACCGGTTCATGCGATGATCTGACAGCCGACCCGCCGGTGACCGATACTCCGCCGCCTTTCCCGTACTTCAACCCGACAGCCGGCAGGGGTTTCTTCTTCCAGCTGGCCAGCCCGGAACAACCATGCGCCGGGGGGAGCCTGCAGTCAGGGCAGAATTTTCCCCCGCAATGCTGGCAGGTGAACGGGAGTGCACACTCGTTGCCGCAGTGATCGCAGCGTGTCATCATATCGTATTTGCACGCGGGTGGTTTTTAGCATTCGCTTCGTCCCTTACCGGGGATCAAACGCCTTATCCTTTCCCAAAACGGATAGTAAGGCTGATGGGACACTTCCAGGGCGGCGACGTTCTCCTCGCCATGGTTTCACTCGATGACCGCAGCATTCAGAAAACCCGCCCGGTCGTTGTGATAGCGTCCGATAGCGAAGGGAAGATTCTTGTCTGTCCGATCAGCAGCAAACCTCCTTCCGATGCACCTGGTATACCGGTCTCCCTGGATGATTTTTCTTCAGGAGGCCTGGACATCTTCGGGGAAAGTTATGTCCTGACATCAAGGGTTATCGCGCTCCGGACGGGAGAAGTTCTCGGCAAGAAGGGGCGGCTTGCCCCGGGCCCGTTCTCTGAAATAGCCGGGCGGGTTTGTGCAGGTTTCCCCCTTGGAACCGGATCCAGAGGAAATGAGAGAAGATCCTGAACGGATGCGGTGGAACATCCCATGGCATTCCTGACATGGAAGCATTTTCTGGTGCATCAGTATCCTTATTAATCCCTGCGATGAGGTTGTTGGGATGGACATAGCGCAGGCAATCCGGGAGATGGAGGCACAGGTAGGCAGGATCTCCCCCGTACAGAAATTCCTGCTCGGTACCGATGGATCCGTAACGCAGCTTCTCGAATCAGTTACCGGAAAGAGGGTAGTTATCAGGACCCTTGTCCAGAAGATCATTGCTGCTGACAGCACCGTTGCGGGGAATCTGAGTATTGCTGAGGGCGACCCCGTTAATTTCCGTGTCGTGGAGATCACAACAGAGGATAACGGCAGCGTTTTGATCCATGCAGTTTCCCATACGCCGATTGCCCGCCTTTCGCCGGAATTCCGGGACGACCTGATGAGAGCTGACATCCCGATCGGCAGGATTATCAGCCAGCATCACATCGAAGCACGAAGGGAGATCCTTTCAGCACGGGTCCTGCCGGCAACAGAGGAGGCCGGCAGAATATTTTCTATCTGCAGGAATGAGCCCCTTCTTTCACGGCAGTACCGGATTATCCACGCAGGAGCTCCGCTTATCTTCATCGAAGAGCAGTTCCCCTATAACCGCTTTCTTGATTCCCGCAGGGTTATCATTCGGACACCATCGCGGATCCACGTCACGCTGATTGATATGCATGGAGGTTCCGGGCGGGTGGACGGCGGGATCGGTATCGCGCTCGATGAACCGGCACTCGTCATCGAAGCTGAGCTCTCCACGGAGATGCAGGTAACCGGTTGCGACGGGGTCCTGCAGGACCGGATTCGGCATATCGCTGCAGAGGTAATTCGGAAACTTGGCGCCGGGGGAAATATTGCGTTCGCGGTAAGGCAACAGTATCCCTCGCACATCGGGCTCGGAAGCGGATCACAGCTCTCACTTGCGGTAGCCCGGGCCGTCAGTGAACTGCATGGCAGACACCTGCCGGTGAAAGAGCTGGCACGCCTCGTGGGCAGGGGAGGTACCTCGGGGATCGGTACGGCTGCCTTCGAGTACGGGGGCTTTATCATCGATGGGGGTCACCAATTCGGAAAGCATGGTGAGAAATCAGACTTCCGCCCTTCATCTGCCTCTTCCGGGATCTCCCCCCCGCCGGTCATTGCCCGCCATGAATTTCCCACAGACTGGAAGATCCTCCTCGCCATCCCGGAAGTACCCGCCGGTGCAAGCGGAAAGCTGGAAACGGATATTTTCAGGGACCATTGCCCGGTCCCCCTCTCGGAAGTGCGGGAACTCTCCCATGAAGTGCTGATGCGGATGCTGCCGGGCATTGCCGGCCATGACCTCGACCTGTTCGGCTCGTCGATCAATGCCGTGCAGGGACTTGGTTTCAAGAAAGTAGAGATCAGCCTCCAGCCTCCGCAGGTGACCGGATTGATCACCCTGCTCCAAGAAGCGGGTGCTGCGGGTGCCGGGCTGAGCTCGTTCGGCCCCACGGTGTATGCTGTCGGGGATACCGGCATGACTGCGATCGAACAGGCCGCACAACGGTTTATGAACGACACCTGCGGGGGCACCACACTCATCACCACCGCACGCAACAGTGGTGCGGTTGTCCGGGTTGCTTAATCATCAAAAGGATGAAGAGATTTCGCTTCGGCGGACCTCTGGTTATACTACGTTTTTCTGCATCCAGATAATCCCGAACGGCTCTCCGAATTTTTCTCCCACTCCGGTAAGATGTCCGGTCTCACGAAATCCCTGGCGCCGGTGGAAACGCAGGCTCGCCTCGTTTCTCGATGACATGTTCGCGAGAAGCATCTCGATTCCCTCTTTCCGGGCATCTTCCGTGAGCCTTGCGAGCAGCTGTTTTCCCAATCCCCTGCCGACTGCATCAGGCGCGATAAAATAGGTGAGCATCCCGCTCTTCCGGAATACCGGCATCGGAAGAAAAGGTTTCAGGAAACCGAATCCCGCCATACCATCGGGATTTTCCAGCACCACTGATGAGATCGCACCTTCGCGGAGGACTGCAAAGAATGCCGGAGGGAGCGGACCCTCCGGGTAAGCAGCGAAAGTGCTCGCTGCGTAATGGTTGAATATTGTCATGACTGCATCGCGATCCCTCTCCTCCATCTCCCTGATCCGCACATCTCCTGACATCATGTAATCCTCCATTGATCCGAAATTCCCGATACGATTCCACAGAATTCTTACTGGTATTCAGGGTCTGGAATTAAAAAAAAGTGCGGCTTATTTTCCGATCTTCACGAGCATTTCTTCCAGCGACGGGTACCGGGACTCGATCTTTTCTACGGTCCCGCCGGACCCGGTTATACCGGCAGATATCTCGTTCAGTTCTTTCATGTCCTCAGCCTCGCAGATGTAGAATCCCTCTTCCTTGCGGTAGGTACGTGAGTGCCCGAGCAGTTTTTCCGGGTCTGCGATGGAGAAGAAGATCGTGTAGGTCAGCGAGCCGAACTGGTCACGGAGTTCCTTCATGGAGCCGAAGGCTACCATTTTCCCCCGGCGGAGGATCATGACCTTGTCGCAGATTGCTTCGACCTGGTACAGGTTATGGGCAGAGAGAACGATGGTCTTTCCATCCGATCGGAGGCGGCGGAGATAGTCGGCAATGAAGCGGGAGGTCATCGGGTCGAGGCCGCTCGTCGCCTCATCGTATACGAGAAATTTCGGGTCATGGATCAGGGAGCGGGCGATCGCCGTCTTCCGCCTCATCCCCTTGCTGAACTCCCCGATCTTCTTCCCATCAGGTTCGAGCGAGAGGGCTGCGAAGAGCTGGGTGGACCGGACGCGGATTTCCTGGGGGGAGAGCCCGTAGATCTCGCCAAAGAACATGAGGTAGTTTTCTGCGGTCATGGTTTCGTACAGGCGGGACTCCTCCGGCAGGTAGCCGAGGTTCTCCTTGAGCGCCACCGGGTCTTTTACGACGTCGATATCGTTAATGAGGAGCTCGCCTGAGGTCGGGGAGATCAGGCCTGAAACGATCTTGAGGAGAGTCGTCTTACCTGCACCGTTATGCCCGATGATACCAAAGATCTCGCCGTCGTCGAACGAGAAGCTGACATCGTCAAGCGCAGTAAATCCGTCAAAGGTCTTCGTGATATTCCGGGCGGTTATCATGGGGCATATCCGTATTCACGGATATTTCTTGGTGTCCCTCATATAGATTGGGATGGTGTCAGCATGGGCAGGTTTTTGAAGCAGCCACGGTCTAATCTCTTTAGCAGGAGGAGAGGTTCCGGGGGATCATTAGATAAACACCGGCAACCGTGGATTAATATCAGAGGGAATCATGGGGGCACTCAGGGATATTGCAACCATCGCGCGATGGGAAGTGAAGAAATCGTTCTCGCTGATGGGGCGCAATGTCCTGCCTGTCGCCATCCTCCTCTTCGTTCTCCTTGTCCTTGTCACGGGATTCACTGCCCAGACCGGGCTTCACCTGCAGGACGGCATGTACCGGGTGGGCGTTGATGACCCGCAGATAGCCGGACTCATTGCCAGCGACGCCCGTTTCTCCGTGTATCAGCTTGACGCCCGCACCCTGATCGCAAACCGGAACTCCTTCGATGTGATCATTACCGGGGGCCAGGCAGCCGGAAGCGGGACCGACAAATCAAATGCAGCCCTGAAGACGCTTTCACGGGATTATGGCAAATATGTAAACAGTGTCTATAATACTGAAACCGATCTTTTCGCAGCATACCCGCTCTGGATCGATACAGAAAGCGTGAAGAGCGAACTGAGTTTCCTCTCGACGCAGAGCGGCCAGTATATCAGCGCAGCTCCCTCACGGACCGCCCCTGTCCCTTCAGGCCCGGTGCCGGAAATCCCGACCCCGTCACCGACCCTTTCGATTACTGAGGACCAGCTCAGGGCTCAGCTGGTGAAGTCCAATACCCAGAACAGCCAGATTTCACGGTACACGGAAACCCTGACGTCGTCGGGAGCGATGGGGGCTTTCAAAACCCCGTCACAACTCTCCCCCCCTCTCCCGTTCGACTCCATTATCCTCGTCTTCGTCTTCATCTTCCCCCTCTACTTCACCTCGCAGTTCTTCATGATGAGCATCATGAACGAGCGGATCGAACGGAAGGGGGAGATTCTTCTGAGCACGCCCATGAGGTCGTCATCCATTATCCTCGGCAAAGGCCTCCCCTATTTCATCGGGATGGTGGCGATCTGTCTTGGCCTGACCCTCTATCTCAGGGCACCGGTGGAGATCATGCTCCCGCTCCTTCCGGTCATCTTCTTTTTCCTCGCAAACGCCCTCCTTATCGGAATGCTTTCCCGCAGCTTCAAGGAACTCTCATTCATCTCCATCTTCTTCTCCACCGTCGCCACCTCCTACTTGTTCTTCCCGAGCATCTTTGCCAACGTCCACGTAATCAGCCTCATCTCGCCCCTGACACTCATCGTCCTGTCGATCCAGGGCACACCGTGGACGGTGACGGACTACCTGTACTCGACATCGCTTTTCTGGCTCACCGGAGCGGTCCTTTTTTACATTGCGGCGAAAAACTTCAAGGAAGAGCGCCTCTTCTCGGAAAAACCATTGCTGACCCGCGTGCGCGAATTCCTCTCCGAGATCCTGCCGGTGAAGTATCCCAACCTCTCCCTCTTCCTGCTCAGCGGGTTCTCCATCCCGTTTGTCTTCATGGTGCAGATGATGTGCCTCGTCCTCTTCTTCAACCTGCCCATGCCTTACTCCCTGGTATTCCTCCTCCTTTTCGCTGCCCTGATCGAAGAATTCGCAAAGAGTATCGGGATTTACGCGATGATCGTCAGGAACCCGTCCTGGTTTACCTGGAGAAATCTCGTCATCGCAGCAGGCACGACAGCCATCGGCTTCCTCGTGGGTGAAAAACTCCTGCTATTTGTTACGCTTGCCCAGATCTCCGATTCGATCTTCGGAAGCGTCCTGTTCCTGTCGCTTGCATCCCTGTGGCTTCCGCTCCTCCTCCATTTTGTCGGCGTACTTATCGTCGCCACGAGCCTGAAGTTGTGGGGGCGCAGAGGGTTCGTACCGGGGCTTGTCATAGCCATGACAGTGCATTGCCTGTATAACCTCTACTTTATTCTGGGGTGGCTCGGATGAAAAGCAAACATCTCTCGATTATCGCAAAAAAGGAGTTCCGGGGCCTCTTTAACGAGAGGACGATCCTGCTCGCTGTCCTTCTCCAGCTCTTTATCGCTCTCTTTTCGTCGTTTTTGATGGTAGGGCTGACCTCAATGTACGATCCGTCCTCTCTTTCCCAGTACTCGAGGTTCCGTTACAGTGTTGCCTATGCCGGGAACGATTCACAGGTACTCACGTATCTCCAGTCCAGTAAGGATTTCAGGGTCTTCAAAATGGATCTTTCTACCGGTGTAGCAGCCCTCCAGGAACGAAAACTTGCTGCGGTGGTCTATGTCGCGGATACCAAGCCCGATGCCTCCGACCCGGTCAAGATCACCCTGTATACCCTCCAGAATGATCTCCAGAGTGCCATTGTCGACGTCAAGCTCAAAGATATTTTCCTGAAATACGAACAGGATCTTCGCACGATCCGCGCAGGGCGGCTCGACGTGCAGCCAGTGCCCCTCCAGGTGCCCTCATCCGCAGGTGGCGACTTCTATGAATTCGTGTACGGGCTCCTGATCCCGCTGCTCGTTTTCATGCCCGCGATCATTGCATCGGCCCTGGTCATTGACCTTATTACCGAGGAGTACCAGCATGAAACGCTGGAGACGCTCATCTCGACCCCGGTCACGTTTGCGGAAGTGATCTGGGGTAAAGTGCTTGCATGCGAGCTGCTCGTTCCGGTGCAGGCAGGAATGTGGCTCTTCCTCCTTGTCATCAACCACATCGCGATCCAGAATCCGGTTCTCATCCTCCTCCATGTCTGCATCACCTCGCTGATCCTGATCCTCCTCGGCACTCTGGTGGCCCTCCACTACCGCGAACGGACTGCGGCCCAGTTCGTCTATTCTACCGGGCTCGTGGTGGTCATTCTTCTGGCGCTCGCAGTTCCCAGCAACCCGCTCAATCTCCTTGCCCGCCTTGCCGTTGGGACTGCTGGTGTCGAACAGTGGATCGTTCTTGGGGTTACCCTTGCCATTGTTGCCGTACTGGGATACATCACCCATTGGTATGCCGGAAAGATCGGAATGTCGCACCATGCCGGATGAACGGTACAACAAAAAAAATGTTTTTGGGAACGATTTTCAGAGGTATGAAAGGGTCATCGGCTGGTCGATAATCTTGTACGTCCTGCCGGCACTGGTGAGGAAGACCTGGACCTGGTCGCTGCCCCGGGTGCCCTCGATTACCAGTTCATCTCCGCGACGGGGCTTACGGGTCCCGTCATTCATATACTGCTGAATAACCTGGCCATCACTCCGGGTAACTTTCATCAGGATATTCTGGACAAAAACCTCCCCTTTGCCGCCATTATACAGCAGGTGAATGGTGGAGTCGGGACGCTGTTTCGAGAGGGTGAGGTCAACAAATTGTTCGGCAGGGAGCGTCTCTACCGCTACAGGAGTTGAAACGACCGTCAGTACCGGCTGTGATATCCCCGGTGTGGATATCGTGACTGGAGCGGGAGCGGGGGTCACATCAGTCTTTGACGGACTTGCACAGCCGGCAGCAAGTGCACAGATCACAAGCACGAAAACGGCTGGGACGGAGATAGCTGGTTTCATGAAGAGTGCTTTTCACGTTTTGCTATTACTGATTTGTGTCTGGAGGAACACAGGCCGGTAAAAACAGCAGGTTTGACAATTCTATTCAGCAGTCATGTGGTTCCGGGCGCGATAAATGGATAAAAACGCAGGATGGAACAGTTAAATTAAAAAGGACACCCGGATTAACTTTACATATCAGGAGTATAAGGGAATGTTCTGTCCTAAATGTGGAAAAGAGACTGACGCATCCGGAAAATTCTGCCAGTGGTGCGGGGCGGATATAGCCCAGGTTCCGGAAAAGCCTGTCGCAACACCTGAAGAGGATGACGGGCCGGATATCGGGGTCTATGCAGGCCTCGGAAGGCGATTGATTGCATTTATCGTCGATATAATCCTGATCCTGCTGTTCGGTATTGTTGCAGCGGCAGTCTTCGGCCTGCTGAGAGGTCTCCAGAATGCCTATTTCTATTTTGTCCAGCATGTACCAGCCGATCAAATCACCACGGATGGCTCGGTTGCAGCACTGTATGCATCGATCCTCGCGTCCTATGGCCTGCTGGTTATCGTGATCCCGTGGTTGTATTTTGCGGGGTTCGAGTCATCCCGCAG
>Ga0187786_10000381_pt1 | contig 12983 bp, 10 predicted proteins | sample 0815_BV2_10_20_M_FD_132449 | JGI IMG/M metagenome (GOLD analysis project Ga0187786, IMG submission 132449) | Tropical peat soil microbial communities from peatlands in Department of Meta, Colombia - 0815_BV2_10_20_MG | ecosystem: Environmental > Terrestrial > Soil > Wetlands > Peat | place...
GCCGAGAAAATGCGAGGCGCCGGCACCGACGCCCCAGTGGCGCGCACCTTCGGCGGCGGCTTCGATCAGCTGCCGATCGGCGGCGAGGCCGAGGTAGTCGTTGCTGGCGAAGGAGATCAGCGTTCGACCGTCGATCACCATCTCCGGTCCGCAGGGAGAGCCTGCGACGCGGCGACGGCGCAGCAGATTCTCGTCGGCGAGGGTGGCCAGCTCGTCGCCAAGGTTCATGCGGGCAGCGCTCCTTCCAGTGCTTCGCCCGTCACGCGGCAGAGCAGTTCGATTTCGCCGTCGTCGAGTATGTAAGGCGGCATCAGGTAGACCGTGTTGCCGATGGGGCGCAGCAGCACGCCCCGCGTCAGCGCCTCGCGGTAATAGCGACGGCCGAAGCCGGCATCGGCATCGACATCGAAGGCGAAGATCATGCCGCGGCGGCGATAGTGGTTGACCTTCGGATGGCTGGCCAGGGGCGCCAGCAATTCATCGATACGGTTCGCCTTGCCGATGTTGGCGGCGATCACGTGGTCCTGCTCGAAAGTATCCAGCGTCGCCAGCGCGGCGCGGCAGGCAAGCGGATTGCCGGTGTAGGAATGCGAATGCAGGAAACCGCGCGCCGTGTCGTCGTCGTAGAACGCCTGGTAGATGGCGTCGCGCGTCATGACCACTGAAAGAGGCAGGTAACCGCCGGTGATGCCTTTCGAGAGGCAGAGGAAGTCCGGGCGGATGCCGGCCTGTTCATGGGCGAAGAACGTCCCCGTGCGGCCGAAGCCGACCGCGATTTCGTCGCAGATCAGGTGCACCTCGTAGCGGTCGCAGAGGGCGCGCGTGAGGCGCAGATACTCCGGATCATGCATGGCCATGCCGGTCGCGCACTGGACCAGCGGCTCGACGATCAGGGCTGCGGTTTCGCCATGGTGCGCGGCGAGATGTGCTTCCAGCGCGGCGGCGGCGTTGCGGGTCGCGTTCACGCCATGGCGGGCGTCGGGTGAGGGCAGCACTGTGGCCGCGCGCAGCAGGGGCGCGTAGGCGTGGCGAAAAAGCGCGATGTCGGTGACGCCGAGCGCGCCGACCGTCTCGCCGTGATAACCGCCGGCAAGACAAAGGAAACGGTTCTTCTCCGGCCGGCCGCTGTTGCGCCAGTAGTGCGCCGACATCTTCAGTGCGATTTCGGTCGCCGAGGCGCCATCCGAGGCATAGAAGCAGTGGCCGAGCGCACCGCCGGTGAGTGCGGCAAGCCGCTCGGAAAGCGCCACCACCGGCTCATGGGTGCAGCCCGCCAGGATGACGTGCTCGATGCACTCCAGCTGGTCCTTGAGTGCCGCGTTGATGCGGGGGTTGCGGTGTCCGAACAGATTGACCCACCAAGAACTGATGCCGTCCAGGTAGCTCCGGCCGTCGGTGCCGTGCAGCCAGCCACCCTTGCCGCCGGCGATAGTCAGCAGTGGCAGCTCGCCGCTGTCGTGCTGCTTCATCTGTGTGCAGGGGTGCCAGACCGCAGCCAGGCTGCGTTGGAGTAGTGGATCTTGCATGGGCGGCATTTTACCGCCCGCTGCTTACGCGACCGACTGAATCCAGCGGCTGAGCGTGCCGGCGTCCATGGCGCCGGCCTGGCGGGCGATTTCGCGGCCGCCGCGGAAGATGGCGATGGTCGGAATGCTGCGGATGCCGAAGCGGGCGGCAAGCCCCTGCTGCTCCTCGGTATTGACCTTGGCCAGACGGTAGCGCGGTTCCAGCGTGCGCGCCGTCTGTGCGAAAGCCGGCGCCATCGAGCGACAGGGGCCGCACCAGGGCGCCCAGAAATCGACCACCACGGGCAGGTCGGAACGGCCGACATGGCTGTCGAAGGACGCTTCGTCGAGCTCGACGGGGGCGCCGGCGAACAGGCCGCCCTTGCACTTGCCGCAAGTGCCGCCGCCGGCAAGGCGTGCCGCCGGCACGCGGTTGGGCGCGTGGCAGTGGGGACAGACGACGATCAGGGATTCGCTCATGGCCGGCTCCGAATATCAGTTCCTGCCGATATTGGGTCTGGGCCGCGCGTTTCAAGTCGGCCCCCAGGTGGGGCCGAAGCGTCATGTCCAGGCTCCCTGTTGGCAGATCAAGTGCAATGGCTGACGACGAATCGGCGCTTGCCGGAAGCGGTGGGCTCGATTCTTTCCACGTAATTGACCTCGAATTGCATGTTCGCGTCCAGATCGCGCCGGATGCTGTCGTGCAGGGTGGCGATCGCTGCGGCGGGCAGGGGCGATGTGGTGACGAGGTTCAGGGTGAGCCGCTCCGGCGAGCTCTGGACCAGCTGATACTGCCTGATCTGTTCCAGGCCGCAGAGAAGGCGGTTGAAGTACGACGGATATATACGCTTGTCGCCGGGCGTGCGGACGAGATCGTTCTGCCGGCACATGCCCATTTCCATCAGCGGAAATGGTGATCCGCAGGCGCATTCGCCATCCTTGAGCCGGCCGGAATCGCCGATATCGTAGCGGATGAACGGCATCAGCCGGTTCGTGAGCGAAGTCACGATCAGATGGTCCTCGCCGTTGCCGGGCAGCGACTGCAGGTACACCATGTCGGTGAAGACGTGCATGTTGCCATGCCGGCATTCGCAGGCGATGTTGGGAATCTCGCGGCAGCCGTACTGGTTGAATACCTTGCAGCCGAAAGCCTGTTCCATGAGTTGCCGCTGCCGGTCGTCGAGCATTTCGGCGGTCGAAAACACGCCGAGCAGCGACGTCGGCATGCGCAACTTGTGGTCGATGACGAAGCTGGCCAGCTCTGCGATGATCGAGGCATAGCCCTGGAGCAGAATGGGACGCCAGGCGCGGACGAAGCCGGCCCATTCGCCCAGTTGCGCTTGGGTATATGCGTGGGCGGCGATGGTCTTCTCGCCGGTGATGTATTCGCCGTACCGCTTGGCCAGCCCGCCACTCCGGATATCCTGGCGGGCACCCCAGAAATTGAGGATCTTCTGCCCCGGCCGCCATCCCGACATCATGTAGCTGCGCATCATGCCGGCGCGCATCAGTTCGTGCTTGGCGCTGTCCCACCAGAAGGCCAGCGGCTGGCCGGTCGAACCGCCGGTGTAGCCGATGTGCGCCTGCGTGCGGTCGGCGTTGCGCGCCAGCATGGCGTCGAGGTTGGCGCGCACCTCGTCCTTGGTCAGGATGGGCAGGCTGGCGATGTCGCGCGAATCAGCGAAGCGCCTGCCGTAGTAATCCGTGTTGTCGACGGCGAAGGCGACGATCTGCGCCAGGTCCTCCCGCTGCTTGCGCAGCACCTGTTCGCGGCTCATGGCCTGGGTGCGCAGCAGCTGGTCGAGCAGTGCGAAGCGCTGCGGATGCCGACGACGGTGCAGCCAGTCCTTCAGCCCGTTCAAACCACGGCCTCCCAGGCGCGGCGGTCGAGGGGATAGCGCCGGATGGCATCGAGCAGATTAGCCCGCCAGTGATGCCAATTCTCGGCCGAGTTGATCCGCGTGTAACCGGGTGCGTCGTCGCCGAAATTGCGCGCCACGTTGTCAGCGAATGACTTGAAGTTGGCCAATGCCAGGGCATGCCCGGCAGCGCTATGCCACCAGTTCGCCGGCTCGTCGAGCAGAGCTTGCAACGTAGCTAGCTTGCCGAGGATGTCGTGGTGCTTGGCCTCGTACTTCTCCAGCATTTCGGCATGCACGGCTGCAAGCGTCGCAGCGATGGCTTGGTCGCTGACAACGGCACCGGGAAAGTCCATCGTCGCCAGGCGTTCGATGGTGAACAGCATGACGTCGCCGTAGAACTGGCGCTCGAATTCGCCGGTAAGGTCGATGGCCTGCCGTCCGGTTTCGATACCCGGGCGGAACTCTGATTGGCCACCGCTTTCCACGGTGCGCTTGTGCAGCATCGGCAGGTTGGCGGAAACGAAACGATCGCCGATCTCGGACCGTATCAGCCGCCCGAGCGTGGGGCCGGACATGCGCAGGCGCAGGGCGGCGAACGGGATGAAATATTTCAGGGCTGCCGGCCGAAACACATAATTGCCGGCATAGACGGTGCGGGCCGGCTGCACGGTGCTGAAGAGTTCAGCCGGCTGGTAGTAGGACACGCGCGTCGGATGCTCGCCATAGAAGAAGCTGTTCACCCGACTGGCGAAATGGGCGAAGCAGTCCGCCTCGCTGTGTGGGCCGGGCAGGGGGCAGGGGTAGTTGCAGGCTTCGCCGGCGCTCTGGAAGCCGAACATGTCGGCCATGTCGTGATAGGCCGCCTCGCCGGTGCGCCGGCTGGCCATGTCGTGTTGGCGGCACGGCGCCTGTGCCGCGCTCGCCGCCATCTGCCGCAGGAAAGCAAGTACGTCCGCCATGAAGTTGGCGGTCATCACGGCTGGCGAGACCGGCGGATCGCCGACCACCTTGCCGGTCAGCACCAGCGCATCGGTGCGCGCGAAGATGGCGTCGAGACCGTTGAAGAAGTCCACGACATAGCCATCGTCCTGCGGGAGATTGACGCGGAACTCCTGATCGCTGTCGAGCGACCAGATCAGCGTGTCGCCACCACTGACTTTGGGCGCATCGCGCAGCATCTCGGCAACCTTGAGATAGGCGAGATTTCGCATCACGCCCTGACCCTTGTGGCCAAATCTTTCCCGCGGCGCGTTGCCAACGACGCCGGGCAATATTTTCCGCAGCGGCTCGCACAGATCGAACTGCTCGTCGGGGCCGAAGTGAATGACGTTGAGGCCGGCGGCACGATGCCGTTCCGCGATCTGCCGGTTGGCTGCGATATTGGTGCCGTCGTCGCTGTCGTCGGCGAGCAGGACGTCGATGCTGCCGTCGTAGGGAAAGCGTCGCAGCAGTTCGCGCAGGCTGTCGAGACAGGCCTGGATGTGGCGCGGCCGGTCGGCGACCGGGATGACGACGATGAAGCGGTGGGCTGGCATGCGGCGGGAAATCAGCGGTCCGACCGATAGGCGGGGAAGACGTGCTTGTCCCAGATCACTTCGATGAGGTTGATGCCTTCGGCGAGGTTGGCGCGTTCGAATAGCCCGTCCACATCCGCCGTCGTCTCGACGCGCCAGTGCGCGACGCCGAAGGACTGCGCGAGTAACGCGTAGTCCGGATTGACGAAGTCGCAATCGATGTAGCGCTCGCGGTAGAGCTGGAACTGGTTCTTGCGGATCAGCCCGAGCGTGCCGTTGTTGATCATCACCACGTTGAGCGGAATCTTGTAATTCACCGCCGTCATCAGTTCCATGCAGCACATCTGGAAGCCCCCGTCGCCGAGGATGGCGAAGGTCGGCGTGTCCACGGCGCAGCGCGCGCCGATGGCGGCCGGGATTGCATGGCCGAGCGAGGAAACGCCGGAATTGGGAAAGTAGCGATGGCGCGGCGAAGCCTTCAGATAAGTCTGGGCGAGGATGATGTTGTCGTCGAAGACGAGTGCTTGAGGCAAACGCTCGACGAGGCGCTCGAAGAGGTGAGCGACGACGGTGAAGTGCGGCGCCACGGCGGGCGGGGCGGCGATTGGTGCCGGCGGCGCGGGCACGTTGCCGAGGTGTTCGATCAGGTCCTCCAGCACTGCGCGGATGTCGCCGTGGATCGCGAGGTCGGCCTTGAACACCTTCTCCAGTTGTGCGGCGTCATGGTCCACCTGGATCACGCGCTTGCCGGCCATCAGCTTGGTGTCCCAGAGATAGCTGGTGCGCTCGTTGAAGCCGGCGCCGAGCACGATCAGCAGATCCGCGTTGGCAATGATGTGGCGGTAGGCGCTGCCGTCGGAGGTGACGCCGAGGCAGCCGAGCGAGCGCGGGTCGCTCTCGGCGATCAGCCCCTTGCCCTTGAGCGTGGTCGCCACGCGCACGGCGTGGCGCTCGCCGAGCTTTTGCAGCGCCGCCTGCGCGCCAGCGAGGAAGCAGCCGTGGCCGGCGACGATCACCGGATGCCGCGCCTCGCGCACCATGCGCGCCATCTCGTCGGTGGCGGCGTAGCGGTTGCAGATGGGGGGCTGGTCGATGACGAAACGGATGTCGTCGAGCAGGCTTTCCTCCACCAGTTCCTTCTGGATGTTGTAGGGAAACGAGAGCAGCACTGGCCCGGCGTTGGGTGAGAGCAGGATGCGCGTCGCCTGCCGCAGCACTTGCAGCAGGTAGTCGGTGCGCTCGACGATCTTGTGATAGCGCGTGATGCCGCGGAACAGCGAGGACTGGTCGATGCTGCCGCCTTCGCCCGAGCTTTCCTGCAAGCCACCCTTGCCGAAAATGAAGGTCGAGGTTTCGCCGGTGACGATCAGCACCGGCAGCTTGTCGGCGTAGGCGTTGGCGATGCCGGTGACGAGATTGGTGGCGCCCGGACCGGCGGTGGTGATGCAGGCGCCGATCCGGCCCGAAACCCGTGCGTAGCCGCCGGCCATGAAGGCTGCCCCCTGTTCGTGCTTGACGAGGACGGTCTGGATGTCGCTATCGAACAGCGCATCGTAGACCGGCAGGATATGGGAGCCCGGCATGCCGAAGACATGGCCGATGCCGAGGTGCTGCATGAAGCGGACGATGAGTTCGGCGACGGTGATCTGCATGCGGCTAGTTCTTCAGGTGCGAGAGGGCGAGGTCGGTGAGGGCGGCGATCCAGTCGGGCCGCTCGTTCAGGCAGGGAATGTAGCGGAACTCGCGGCCGCCTGCCGCAAGGAAGGCATCGCGGCATTCCATGTTGATCTCTTCGAGCGTCTCCAGGCAATCGGCCGGGAAACCCGGACAGATCACATCCACGCACTTGATGCCGTCACGGGCGAGCTGTTCCAGCGTCGGCTGCGTATAGGGCTGCAACCATTCGGCGGCGCCGAAGCGGGACTGGAAGGTGAGCTGCCAGCTTTCGGCGGGGAGATCGAGTTCAGTGGCCAGCAGCTCGGCGGTGCGCCGGCACTGACTTTCGTAGGGATCGCCCCGTGCCACGGAACGCTTGGGGATGCCGTGAAAACTCATCACCAGTTTGTCGGGCCGGCCCTGCGCCATCCAGTGATCGCGGATGCTCTGGGCGAGGGCGCCGATATAGCCGGGGTGCTGGTGGAAGTCGGCGATCTGAATGAGTTCCGGCGCGCCGGGATTGCGTCGTCGCCAGGCTTCGACGGCATCCTGCGTGCTGGCGGTGGTGCTGCCGGCATATTGCGGGTAGAGCGGCACGACGACGACGCGGTCGACACCGTCGCGTTGCAGCTGATCGAGGGCCGTGGCCACCGCAGGCTGGCCGTAGCGCATGGCCCAGGCGACGGTGACATCGCCGATGCTGCAGTGGCCGATCAGGCCCTTGACCAGCTTGGCCTGCTTCTCGGTATGTACCTTGAGCGGCGAGCCTTCCTTCGTCCAGATCCTGCCGTACTTGGCGGCCGACTTGGCCGGACGCGTGCGGAGAATGATGCCGTGCAGGATCGGCCACCAGAGCAGGCGCGGCAGCTCGACCACCCGCCGGTCGCCGAGGAATTCGGCCAGGTACTTGCGCAGCGCAGGGGCCGTGGGGGCGTCCGGCGTGCCCAGGTTGACCAGCAGGATTCCTTGCATCATGGGGCGGCGAGTGCGCTGGAAAGCAGCCTGGCGGTGATGTCGACGATGGGAATCACGCGCTCGTAAGCCATGCGCGTCGGCCCGATGACGCCGATGGTACCGACGATGCGACCATCGGCCTCGTAGGGCGCCGCGACGACGCTGCATTCGTCGAGCGGTGCGATACCCGACTCGCCGCCGATGAAGACCTGCACGCCTTCGGCGCGACTGGACAGGTCGAGCAGCTGCACTAGGCCGGTCTTCTGTTCGAACAGGTCGAACAGGCGGCGCAGGCGGCCCATGTTGGAAGACAGCTCCTCGACGCCGAGCAGGTTCTTCTCGCCGCTGATCACGTACTCGGCGGCAGTGTCGGCAATCGCCTGGCTGCCGGCCTCGACGGCCGCGCTCATCAGTTCCACCATGTCGGCGCGCAACTGCTTCAGCTCGTCCTGCAGGCGGGCACGGATCTGCGGGAAATCGTAGCCGGCGAAGTGCTCGTTGAGCATGTTGGCGGCAGTCGTCAGTTCGCTGGGCGTGTAGGAGCGCTGGGTGAACAGGATCCGGTTCTGCACATCGCCGTCGGCGGTGACGATGATCAGCAGGATGCGGGTCTCGGACAGACTGAGAAACTCGATCTGGCGGATGCGCGGCAGCTGGCGGCGCGGCGCGATGACCACGCCGGCGAAGTGGGTCAGCTCGGAAAGCAGCTGAGAGGCATGGCTGATCAGCCGCTGCGGTTGGTCAGGCTGGATGACGCCCTTGATCTCCGTGAGATCTTCCCGCGCCAGTGGCTGGACGGTGAGCAGGGTGTCCACGAACAGGCGGTAGCCCTTGGGCGTCGGGATGCGGCCGGCGGAGGTGTGCGGGCTGGCGATGAAGCCCATTTCCTCCAGGTCGGACATGACGTTGCGAATGGTAGCCGGCGACAGTTCCAGTCCCGAATACCGCGAGAGCGTGCGCGAGCCGACCGGCTGACCTTCCGCGATATAGCGTTCGATCAGGGTCTTGAGCAGGGATTGGGCGCGCCGGTCGAGCATGGCGCGATTCTAGCGGGAAAAAAGATATGGTTTAATCGAAGCCATGGCAGCTCCCTTCCAGAGAAAAATCCGCACCGCCGGCCTGATCGGCAAATACCAGAGCCCCGAGGTGGCGGAGTCGCTGCCGCTGCTGGCGGCATTTCTGCGCGAGCGTGGCGTGCGCGTGCTGATCGAGGAAAAGCTTGCCGGTTCGGTGAAAGTCAGTGGTGGCGACACGGCGAGCTATGAAACCATGGGCAGCGAGGCCGATGTGGCCATCGTGCTCGGCGGCGATGGCACCATGCTCTATGCCGCCCGGCGCCTGGCGGAGTTCGGTGTGCCGCTGGCCGGCGTCAATCTGGGGCGGCTCGGCTTCATGACCGACATCGCCCGCCACGACATGCTGGCCGGCGTGTCCGATCTGCTGGCGGGGAAATTCACCGCCGAATCCCGTGTATTGCTCGAAGCCGAAGTCTGGCGTGGCGGCGAGCGGGTGTTCGGCAACCTGGCCTTCAACGAGGTGGTGGTCAACAAGGGCGATCTCGGCCGCATGATCGAAATGAAGGTGGAGGTCGACGGCGAGTTTCTCTACGTGCTGCGCGCCGACGGCATCATCGCGTGTACGCCCACCGGCTCCACGGCCTATGCCCTGTCGGCCAACGGCCCCATCCTGCATCCCGGCGTGGCCGGCATCGCCCTCGTGCCATTGTGTCCGCATGCATTGTCGAACCGGCCGATCACCATCGGCGACGACTGCCGGGTGGAAATCACCTTGGTGCCGCCCCACGATGGTCGTGTGCACGTGGATGGACAGGCCCGCTACGATGCGCTGACTGGCGATTGCGTGCGCATCGGCCGTTCGCGTTTCGCCGCGACACTGCTGCATCCGCCTGGCTACGACTACTACACCATGCTGCGCGAGAAGCTCCACTGGAGCGAGCCGCCGAAGCACTGAGGGCCGACCCCTAGCGATGCTGCGCAGACTGTTCATCCGTGATTTCGTCATCGTCGACCGGCTCGAACTCGACTTCGAGGCCGGTTTCGGTGCGCTCACTGGCGAAACCGGGGCCGGCAAGTCGATTCTCGTCGATGCGCTGGCGCTGGCATTGGGTGAACGCGCCGATGCCACGGTATTGCGGCCGGGCGCCGAGCGTGCCGAGGTGTCGGCGGAATTCGACATCGCCGCCGGCAGTGAGCTGGAAGCCTGGCTACGCGCCAACGATTTTGATGTCGATGGCAGTTGCCTGCTGCGGCGGGTGATCGACGCCGGCGGCCGTTCGCGGGCGACCATCAACGGCTCGCCGGCTACACTCGGTCAGTTGCGCCAGACCGCCGATTTCCTGGCCGACATCCACGGCCAGCATGCCTACCACGCCCTGTTGCGGGCCGAGGCGCAACGCGCCTTGCTCGACGGCCAGATCGGCACGACGGCTCTCGCCGCCGAAGTTGCCGAGAAGTTCCGTGCCTGGCGCGGTCTGCGGGATGCGCGCGAGAGAGCGGAGCAGGACAGCTCGGCGGTGGTGCAGGAACGGGAAATGCTTGATTGGCAGGTGCAGGAGTTGCGGACCCTGGCCTTCGATCCGCTCCGCTGGAACGAGGACAACCAGGAACATCGGCGCCTGGCGCACGCGGCGAGCCTGCTGGAAGGGGCGGCTGTGGCGCTGGCAATCCTGGACGAGAACGATGCGGCGGTGACCGTGCAACTGGACGAGGCGCTGGCGCGGCTGCGGCCGCTGACCGACTACGACGAAGCGCTCAGGGAACCGGCGGAACTGCTCGATGCGGCGCGTATTCAATTGAGCGAGGCCACTCACGCCCTCTCGCGCTACCGCGAGCATCTGGAACTGGAGCCCGAGCGCCTGGCCGAACTGGAGGGGCGCATCGAGGCGGTAACGGCGGCGGCTCGCAAGCACCGGGTGCCGGCCGAGGAACTGCCTGATGTGCTGGCGCGGCTCGATGCGCGACTACAGGACCTCGGCCTTGCGGCCGATCCGGCGGCGCTGGCGGCAAAGGAGAAGGCCGCGCAGGCCGCTTATCGGGCGACGGCTGAGCGCCTGTCGGAGCGTCGGCGTATCGCCGCGACTGACTTTGCCGCGGCGGTGACCGAAGGCATGCAGCAGCTCGCCATGGTCGGCGGACGTTTCGAGGTGTCGCTCGAACCGCTGGCCGAGGGCGCAGCCCACGGGCTGGAGGATGTGAACTTCCTGGTCGCCGCCAATCCGGGTCAGCCGCCACGGCCGCTGGCGAAAGTCGCTTCCGGCGGCGAACTTTCCCGCATCGGTCTGGCCATCCAGGTCATCGCCAGTTGTGCCGGCCAGACGCCGACGTTGATCTTCGACGAGGTCGATGTCGGCATCGGCGGCCGCGTGGCCGAGATCGTCGGCCACATGCTGCGCCAGCTGGGCAGCCAGCGTCAGGTGCTCTGCGTCACCCACCTGCCGCAGGTGGCCGCGCAGGCCGACTGGCAATGGTCGATCGCCAAGGAGACGGCGGCGGGCGAGACCTTCAGCCGCGTCCGGGTGCTCGATCGGGACGGCCGTGTCGAGGAAGTCGCCCGCATGCTGGGCGGCGTCAAGATTACCGACACGACGCGCCGGCACGCGCGCGAGATGCTGAACCTTTAGCTGCACGACGCCTGCTTCGGCCTGACCGCGCAAACCGTGGCCCGCAGCGACACGAGACGATGCAGCATGTTGCTGCCGGAGGCTCAACGATGAACGCCACGTCCGACGAACTGCTGCTGGCCATCGATTGCGGCACTCAGAGCGTGCGCGCCCTGCTGGTCGACCTGCACGGACATATCGTCGCCAAGTGCCAAGCCGATCTGACCGGGTACGTGTCGTTGCAGGAGGGCTGGCTGGAACACGATGCCGAAGCCTTCTGGCATGCGGCCGCGCATGTATGCCAGAACTTGTGGCAGGAGCATGCGGTGATGCGTCCGCGTGTGAGGGGCGTCGTGGTGACCACGCAGCGCGGTTCCCTGGTGCCGGTCGATGTTGCCGGCCGGCCGTTGCGCCCCTTCATTACCTGGCTAGACCAGCGGCGGGCCTCGCGCCCACGCCGCCTCAAGCCCTGGTGGCAATTGGCCCTCAAGGTCGCCGGCGTCAGTCGCACCATTGATTACTTCACGCGGGAGGCCGAGCTCAACTGGATCGCCGAGCACGAGCCCGAACAGCTAGCGCACACGCACAAGGTACTGCTGCTGTCGGGATGGCTGAACTACCGTCTCACTGGTCGCTTCGCCGACTCGATCGGCTCCCAGGTCGGCTACCTGCCGTTCGACTTCAAGCGCCAGCACTGGGCTTCGGCGTGGGACTGGAAGTGGCAGGCGCTGCCGGTGCGCCGCGAGCAGATGCCGGAGCTGCTGAGCGTCGGCAGTCTCATCGGCGTCATCACGCGTGAGGCGGCCGAGGCTACCGGTCTGGCCGAGGGCCTGCCGGTGATCGCGGCGGCGGCCGACAAGGCCAGCGAGATCATCGGCGCCGGTGCCATCACGCCCGACATTGGCGCTCTGTCCTACGGTACGACCGCCACCATCGACATCACGACACCGCGCTACATCGAGGCCACGCCTTTCCTGCCGCCATATCCCGCCGTGCTGCCAGGGCAGTACAACACCGAGGTGCAGATTTTTCGCGGCTACTGGATGGTGAGCTGGTTCAAGGAGCAGTTCGGGCAGCCCGAGTGTGCGGCCGCATCAAGCGAGGGCGTATCGCCCGAGACGCTGTTCGACCGTATGGTTGCCACGGTGCCGCCTGGGTCCCAGGGACTGATGTTGCAGCCGTACTGGACGCCCGGTATCCGCAACCCCGGTCCCGATGCGCGCGGCGCGGTGATCGGATTCTCCGACACACATACGCGCGCCCACCTGTACCGCGCCATCCTGGAAGGGTTGGCCTACGCGCTGCGCGAAGGCAAGGAGCGCATCGAGGCGAAGAGCAAGGTGGCCATCACGAGCCTGCGCGTTTCGGGCGGTGGTTCGCAATCGGATGCCGCGATGCAGCTCACGGCCGACATCTTCAACCTGCCGACGGCGCGGCCGCACACTTACGAAACCTCCGGTCTGGGCGCGGCGATCGCGGGTGCGGTGGGTCTTGGCCTGCATCGTGACTTTCCTGCCGCGGTGACGGCGATGACCAGGCTGGGCCGGACCTTTGAGCCAGATTCGGCCCACGTGTCGATGTACGACGCGCTCTACCGCCGTGTCTACCGCCGCATGTACGACCGGCTGGGGCCGCTTTACACAGAACTGCAGAAGATCCTGCCACCGGCCGGCTGAAGCGCCGGCACGAAGTTTCTAGGTCGCCAGTCCCGGCGCACCGATCATTGTCACGAGACCGGTGACGATGAACACGCCGGCCGCGATCCAGCGGATGGTCGTGAGCGGCAGTTGGGCGGCCAGTTTTTCTCCGACGATGACCGCTGGCACATTGGCCAGCATCATGCCAATCGTTGTGCCCATGACCACGACCAGCA
>Ga0187786_10000382_pt1 | contig 12948 bp, 14 predicted proteins | sample 0815_BV2_10_20_M_FD_132449 | JGI IMG/M metagenome (GOLD analysis project Ga0187786, IMG submission 132449) | Tropical peat soil microbial communities from peatlands in Department of Meta, Colombia - 0815_BV2_10_20_MG | ecosystem: Environmental > Terrestrial > Soil > Wetlands > Peat | place...
GTCGCCAAGCTCTAATTCTCGTCCTTACGGCTTAGCTCTGAATTCAAAGCAAGTGGTCTTCTTCTGTGAATTTGGAACGAACAAGATTGGTAGCATCAATCCTGACACTCTGGCAATAACGGAATATCCACTGCCTGATGGTGCGAGACCACGCAGAATAGTGGTTGCGGCTGACGACACTATCTACTATACGGACTACGCGCGCGGGATGATCGGAAGCCTTGATCCTGTCAGCGGAAAGGCAAGAGAATGGAAATCGCCAGGAGGTCCTAAGTCAAAACCTTATGGCATCACAGCAACAAGAGATGGAATTATCTGGTATAGTGAATCCGGACGTGAGCCGAATACTGTTGTGCGATTTGATCCCAAGGCTGATTCATTTGCTCCATGGGCGATTCCTTCGGGAGGCGGTATAGTACGAAATATGGTAGCCACAAAGAATGGCGATATTTATCTTGCATGCAGCGGCAAGAATATGGTGGCCATTATTCGCATCATAAAGTAATAGAAAATTTCCGTGAAACCGCATGGAGGGTGAAATGAAAGGCTTCGTTACCGGAGGAATAATCGTTTTGATGATGCTGATCTTGCTGAACTGTTCGGGATGCGTCGGCTACTATGATCGTGACGTTCATCCCTACTGGGAACAGCCCCGCTATGATTACGACCGAAGTGAGGATCGCTATCGAGAAGAACATAGAGGAGAGGATCGCGGCGAACGCAGTGAGCATGATCGTGATTCCGATGACCGAAATCGCGCGGATGAAGGGTATAGAGAGCGCGGACGTTAGGATTTGCCGACGAAAGAGAGCAGATGGGGGAGTCCTTGCAAAGTGTTTATGATACGAATGACGGAACATTTGTTTATCAGCTGCTCACTCTTCTGACAGTTGTCATGCTTGTCAGCTTTCTGGAAAATAATCGACCCGGACATCCGGTGGATCGTAAACTGGATCTGGGCTTGAATATTCTCTCGCTTATCGTCGTCATTGTCTTTGGCGAATTATCCAAGAAAATTCTGTTTCAGGGATTCTCCAGACTGCACATCGAATCGATGATGCTTCTGGTCAATCTCTCAGTCATTCCAGGCCCATTGAAAGTCATTCTTGGCGTCATCTTTGTTGATTTCAGTCTGTACTGGATTCATCGTGCTATGCATCGAAAATTTCTCTGGCGGACGCATGCCTTTCATCATTCGTTGAAAGAACTCTGGTGGTTATCCGGGTCGCGAACAAGTATTACGCACCTCATGCTCTTTGCCGCGCCGCAGATTTTCTTTGCTTATTACTTATTGATGCTGGCCCCGATTGAATTAGCCGTCGCCTTTTCGATCAGCATTATTGTTAATATTTGGATCCATGCAAATCTGAGAGTTGCTATCGGCCCGTTGGCCTGGTTATTGATCACTCCCAATTACCATCGTGTACATCACGGTGCAGGCCGATTCTCGACACAGAATCTGGGATTTGTGTTGACACTATGGGACAGGATGTTTGGTACCTATGTGAATCCGCAGCTCATTAAACAGGACTTTTCTTTAGGATCTGTTCCTCTCCAAAAGCGGTTGGCCCGCATGATTATCGGGATGTGAGGATATACTTATTATCTGCCACTGCAAGGAAGTCATGTACTCACACTGCAGCGTCCGTCTTGCGCATTATCTATCTTTTCCGCTCCACGTGATGGTTATACATTTTTGAGACAATGTATCGACAATCCAACGCATTGAGAATCAGCTGGGATAATCTCGCCATTTTCGCCTCAGAATGCGTTGGGAGTTTTACCTCTCGGTGAATTTTGCACTCTCGCATTTGCGTGATAGACTTAAATATATACTGATGCAATATATCAGGCCGTGGGAGGCATATCATGACGCAAGCAATAGCTGCAGGGTTTCACAGTGTCACGCCGATGGTAATGTTTAAGGATGCCCGGAAAGCCATCGAATTTTATAAACGCGCGTTCGGAGCAACAGAGCGTTTCGCAATGCCCGGGCCGGACGGCAAAGGCATCATGCACGCCGAACTATTAATCGGCAATTCAATCATCATGCTGGGGGAGGAGAACCCCCAGCACCCGTGTAAGAGTGCAGAATCGACTGGGGGTTCTCCTGTAAGTTTCTACATTTATATACAAGGCGTAGATGAAGCATTCCGAAAAGCGGTGGAGGCAGGAGCGAAAATCAGCATGGCGGTTCAGGATATGTTCTGGGGTGACCGTGTCGGGACTGTCCAGGATCCTTTCGGCTACAGCTGGATGCTGGCCACTCATACCAAGGATCTCACAGACCAAGAAATAGAACTAGGGGCCAAGGCTGCTTTTGCCCAGATGCACAAGAAGTGATTTCGGAGTATTGCTCCATTAAAGACATATTGGAGGAGGCCGCATCATCTCCGGGCTACAAGTGATAGGTTGATTTTACACGGCTAAATTACTATGGCTACAACATTTCTAGACCCATTAAGACAATCCGTATGCCAACGAGGACGAGAGCGGCTGCCAAAGCCCGGATGATCCATGTCCCGCGCACCTTAGCTGAAAGCCATGCTCCGACTTGTGCGCCGAATACGACTCCGACGCTCAGAATTATTGCTCTATGGATACCACCCTGAGAAAAAGAGCCCGTCACGACATGAACAACTGTTCCAGCCAATGCCATGATAGCAAGAATGAAGTGTGAAGTCGCGGTAGCAATATGAACAGGGAAATTCAGCAGGCGAACTAGTACGGGAACATGAATAATGCCGCCACCAATGCCAAGCAAACTCGACACATATCCGACAAACATGCTTAACCCGATTCCGAGCCTCGTGTCAAAGGAAAAAACGTGTGTAGTGCCATTTTTCTCAATTACACTTCTAGTCCATTGATATTTTGATTGACTATCGACTAATGGTCTTTGCGTGCTGCGATGTATAACCGTATAGATTGCAGCGGCCATCATCACAATGCCAAAAACCACATCAAAAGTCCGGCGGGGAATCCCTTTCGTTCCCAATGCTCCCATTATTGCTCCAGGGACGGCTGCGGCTGCAAGGAGAAGGCCGGATTTATAATCGATTCTCGCCAGTCTCCCGTAGGCGTATGATCCGGATAAGGCATTGAAGAACACCACTGCTAAGGAAATGCTGGTAATCGTCTCCGGAGCGTTATTAGGATAAAGGAGGAGAAGAACAGGCGCCAAAATGAAGCCACCGCCTGCACCTATCAGGGTTCCAAGGGCACCCAGTGGAAACCCAAGAGCCAAAAGCCAGAGATAATGTTCCATTATATTTAATCAATAATCGCTTGACTGCTATTTGGTAGGATCAAATGTCGATTCGACGAATTCCCATTTTTCACCCCCGGGTTTAGCTCTTCCGGCTATGATGGCTGTTTTACCCTTCATTTCGGCTAGCTGGTGGATTGCTCATATATCAACTCCTTTGGCTGGTTCATTAACCGAAGAAGGACTGATCAATCGCCGACCCTAAAAGGCGCTCTTGATAACACCTCCATCAACTCTCATCGGAGAGCCGGTCGTTGCAGATGCAAGAGGACTTGCCAGATATGTGACGAGGGATGAAACCTCCTCGGGCGAGGCAAATCTTTTTATCAGCGAAGTGGGGCGGACCTTCCTGAAAAAATCAACTTCGATTTCCTCGAATGACTTGCCCTCAGTCTTTGCCATTTCATCTACAAAATCGCTCACACCGCGTGTCCTGGTCGGTCCCGGAAGTACGCTGTTAACGGTGATCCCTGTTCCGGCCACTGATTCGGCTAACCCGCGCGCAACTCCCAGAATGGCGGTTTTTGTCACGCCGTAATGGATCATCTCCGCCGGTATCTGCACCCCGCTCTCACTGGATATGAATATGATCCGGCCCCAATCGCGGGCCTTCATGGATGGCAGGTATAGCCGGGCCAGGCGGATGCCGCTCAATACGTTTATCTCGAAGATACGCCGCCAGTCGGCATCGGAGATATCAGTGAAGGTCTTCGGCTCGTATGTACCCAGATTGTTGACAAGGATCTCGACGTCGGGAAATGACTCGAGGAGTTTCTTAGCTGAATCCGCCGACGAAAGATCCCCCGCAAAGCTCATCGGCCTGCACCCCAGCTCTTTTTGCATCCTTTCGATGACTGTCCTTACTGAATCCTCCGAGCGACCGTTGATAATGACCCGAGCCCCTTCGCGACAGAGGGACTCTGCAATCGCAAGGCCGATGCCCGCAGTGCTGCCTGTTATGAGGGCGAGCTTGCCCTGAAGCTTCAGATCCATGTTATCCTCCGTAACTCATCCGAAGTATTTGCAAGGAATAGCAAGGTACGCTAAACCTCCTCCTGCACTTATTCCTCAGTTCAATTTTACCCCGAATATCTCAAGATCAATCACCGCATATTAAGAATCCCGGCATAAATTACCGTTTCGACGCCGAAAGCGTTCTGCTCTTGATTATGCAAGGCCATCGCTGACGCTTCCCTAAGGGCATCCGCCTGACAGAATTGTCAATCGGCGTGCGTTGACCCAGTATTGGCCTTCAATAACGACCAGCGCCGTGAGACGTTCGCAGTTACCGAAGGTGCGAAATCGGTATGATAAAAATATGATAAAAGATCATCAAAAAAGATCAAAAAACAAATAGGACAAATCATGCAGATAATGATCAAAGTTAGTATTGATGGGCGTTTGAGCGGTATTTTCAAGGCCTAGCAATGTTGGTTTGAAGACATTCGCAACGTGGGGGCCGAGGGTTTGAATCTCTTACCGTCCGCCATTCTTTTCGAGACATCCAATCGTTTATTTTCTTGCGTCTCAGTTATTCCCGTTCAGGAGCTGGATAACGGGGCAACCCCTATATTTTAGCAAGTAGAATCGAAATCCTGTTGTTTCGTGGGGTTGCTAAGCCCCAATAACGGATGCTAAAGACCACCATTATGAAGCCGATTACATAGTTATTCGGAAGTTCAATACATATGAATAATTAAATATCCATGATTTTTCAGTCCAATGCGCATTGGCATCTGAATTGCTTTTATAAACGTCACGGAGGACATTGATGAAAAATGACGGTATTTCCCTCATAGAAGTAATAGTAGTCTGCGCGATCATTATGACTGTGCTGGGCATTGCGGGCCTTGAGACTAAGTCGATGGCATCAAACAGTAGTCTTCGAACTGCTGCTGATGATTATAAGTGGGAAGTCCAGCAACGCCGGGCTCAGGCGGCTCAGGAAAACAGACTTTATCGCATTACCGTCAATGTAACTCCATCAAATACTGTCGTTGTCGAGCAATGCAGCAATATTGGAACGCCGTGTGCTGGATGGGCAACAGTACTGACCAAGACGCTTACATCATCAGATAGGACTATATTCATAGCAAATGCCCTTTACGGAGCCGGCACAGTCACAACCATTCAACCTCGGGGAACAGTTACATCAGGTTCCATAACATTGCAAAATGGCCGTGGCTCAACAGCCGTCATCTCTACAAATCTTCTGGGGAGGACCGTTGCAACATATACATTCAACTAATCCTGATTGGTCTGGCGACAGGGGCTACACCCTTATCGAGGTGCTTGTAGCACTGTTTCTGGTATTGATTGGAGTATTGTCTCTGGTGAGCATACAGCCGCAGGCGTGGCGGCTTGCAGGGAAGTCCGATGCAGTGGGGCGAGCCGGAGAGATTCTCAATTCAGAACTTGACCGCAATGAGTCATTCATCATGAACGCCTGCAATGTCGTTGCGCTTGGCACGACGAACAAGACCGTCTACGGGACAACGAATGCTACGCACGGCGCCGGTGATTATGGTTATTCAGTACGCACGACAATAGCCAATGCAGGCGTTGAAGTCTACCAGGTAACCGTAGTGGTGACAAATCCGTCTGTCCCCAATGGAATACAAGACAGCATTGTTGTGACTAGGCAGTTGTACTTTAAGCAGGGGTGCTGAAAGGATATGAACCACCATCTATTCAATAAAAGAGGCTTCACCCTGATTGAAGTGCTTGTTGCAGTGTCCATAGGCTTGCTCGTGCTGAGCGCGATCTACGTCGTAATAAGCGCGTCCCAGAAGTCAGCAGCCGGACTTGAGCGCAGGACAGCAGCACAGCAGGATGCCCGTTCAGCGCTCGCGCTTATAGAAATGGAAATAGGCATGGCCTCCTATAATCCGCTTTACCGGATCGATTCGACGTTCTGGAAAGATCCCAGCTGCGTTGCCAACAGTGCACATCAAGAATACCGGGGGATACAGGAAGCTACTCCGACACGTATAACCATAGAGATGGTAACGGCCGATGGAAACACTATAGGAGACGACCCGGACGAGATCATTCGTTACAACTTCGATGCAGCCAACCAGAAAATAACCCGTTCATCTCTTTGCGGAAACGCCGAGGATCTGCTCGGGGCAACAACGGGGGGATTATTTCCCAAAACTGTCCGTGTGGTGAATGCCACGGTTCCTGTACAAAACGGCATGGGCAATACCGCCATCTTTCGCTATTTTGATGGGGCCGGTAATGAACTGTACCCTGATGTTACCCCGGCCAATATCCCGGATATCCGAAAGATAGACATTACCTTGGCAGTGGATACCGATTCAATAGATCCCATGACAAATCAACGGAGGCGCTTGATATACACGGGCTCAATCATCCCGAAGAATCATGCGATGTCGCCGTAATGAAGATGAGGTACAAGATGAGCGGTAAAGGGAAGGGGCAGGAGGGCTTTGCCCTGATAGCGGCCCTGATGGCGATATTTCTGCTGACAGTGCTCGGAGCACTTGTGTTTGTGGTATCCACGAGCGACACGAGAGTTGCGACCAGAGTAGTTGGTGAAAAGAAGGCAATGGCCAGTGCCGAATCTGGGCTGCATAAGCTGATGTATTTTTATGACCCGTCACTAGTGACGAACACGGGTGATGCCGCATGTCCCGGCTATGCTGGGTATCTGATTAATACAGGAGCGGATGCTGATTCATGTTACAGCTTCAGCGCTCCCGCACCGCCTATCAGTGGCCCGCAGTTTATCGCCATTCCTGGATTTGCTATCAGTGGAGGGCAGCCATGGGGGCAGGCTCGGTACACAACTTCCGTTGCCGGTATTAACAAGCGATATAACAGCCGAGTTGAGACTGATGCTGGGGTCGGTTTTGGGCCGGTTGAAGTCACAACAGCGTACAGGTAAAGAAGGGGGGCAGAAAATGAAGAAACTACTTATTGTCTTTTTACTGGTTCTTATTCTGGCGATGCCAGTGGGGGTTGCTATGGCAGTCATGGCAACTCATGATAGCAACCTATCAGAAAGTGTGCCAACTGACAATGCTGCTGAAAAGAGCGTTAAGCTCCTGAAAAATACCGCCATTATCGTCAAAATGGACCACAGTACGCTTGTGACGAAGCAAGGCACATATAGCCTTACGGGAGTTGATGTGGTTTATAGAAAAGCGCCATGGAAAAGTGAAAGCGCTAAGAACAAGAAAGGCAAAAGCGGAAAAAGTGTAGCGGAAATGACTTTCTTTGATGGAACTCTCAAACATGTCATTATTTACCAATAAGGAGTTGTTGTCATGACAAAGCGCCATCTTGTACCTTTCTTTACAGGTCTTCTGTTCTCAATCTTGACTGTTGCGGCTTCTTATGCTGATGAATCGACCGTATTTACGAATAGCGTTGCACCTAATATTTTGTTGATAATGGATAATTCCAATAGTATGGATGAGGACTTTTTCGGCAATGGGGTGTCCTCGACCTCTTCTAGCTCTAAGTCTGTTAACGGCAGACAGGCTCTGAGGGATATTATCAATACATACGCCAATCAGATGCGCTTCGGCCTGATGTCCTATAGACTGCCGAGTGCTTCGAAATGGCATGTCCATAACTCCGCATATTTTGCTTCCTATGCTCCAAAATCCTATTGTCCGAATCCTCCTGACGAATGCGTTGACTATTGTCGTACTGGAGATTCAGGCAAACAAACAACGTGCCGGAATACATGTCAGACTCAAAATGCTTCATTTGACGAAACATATTTCGACGACATTATTAGTAGTTCTGTACTAGGATCTGCCAAGCGGGACAGATACTGCAGGCTGATTTATCCGAAAACCAATCAGATAACAAATCCGACTGATGTTGCAAATTACATTTATTACAAACAGGCTTTGCCTTATTATGATTCAGCAAATCAGGGGACTGAGTTTGACTATGCAACTTCTTATAACTCAAATGAGTCATTAACACCGAATGAAGCCCCCACAGGGATATCGTACGCTCGTCGGCGGACAAAGATCGGGATGAACGATGCCTACGCGGATTACTCAAATTCGGCCGGTGCTGATACTAACTTTCGACCAACGGACTCAGATGTCGCCCTTGGCTATGGCAATTTTGGACGCAGAATGTTTTCCTATTGGACTGGACGCACATGGTTCGCAAATTCCTCGCCTGGCAACGGCTATCTTCATGTTACAGTGGCTGATAATAATTCAGCCAATAATATACAAAAAAATGCTCTGTTGACAAAGCTCCAAACTTTTTCTGGTGACCAGAATGGTTATATGGCTTGTACGAACACATCTGACCCAAATCAGTGCTCATATTTGGTTAATGCGGGGTTAACTCCTACAGCTGGCACACTGCACTCTGCATATGACTATTTTAATGGCAACTCTACCCCAATCCAGTACACTTGCCAGAAAAATTTTATTGTCTATGTGACCGATGGCCTTCCTTCAACAAATGAATCTGGCTCTAGTGATACCGCCGACAATCTTATGCCTGCTGTGAATACCAAGTTGGACAATCTTTCTGCCCTAAGTAAAAGCGGTAACACAAACGGTGTGAAGACTTATGTTTTGGGCTTGGGCTTAACATCAGATGCAAAAACTAAGCTAGATCAAATGGCTGCTCATGGGGGTACTGATATTGATGGCCATGCCTATTATGCTGATGATGCTAGCCAGCTTAGCCAGGCCTTAATAAGTATTTTTGGCGACCTGCTTGAAAAGTCTTACTCATTTGCAACGTCTTCGGTTTCATCCACGCGGTTTCAGGATGAAAACTTTCTTTATGAGGCATCGATCATTCCAATTACCGGAAACCCGATGTGGCAGGGAAATCTGAAGAAGTATGCAATCAATTCTGATGGCACGGTGGGAAACTTGATATGGGACGCCGGCACCCTCTTGCGCGACAAGTCAGCCTCCAGCAGAAATATGAAGACGCTTGTTGGGGGGACGACGGTTAACTTCAGCACAGCAATAGATCCAACTTATTTTGGTCTTACAAGCACGAATACTGCAAAGAGAGACAGTATCGTCAATTATTTGCGCGGTGAGTCATCCGCCAATCCTGACAACTGGAAACTTGGGGATATATTCCATTCGAATCCCATTACCGTAGGATCTCCGTCACTTTACTATAATGATAGTTCACGAGATGCGAACAATGCCTTCGCGACATTTCGCGCAAATAATGTTAGAACGTCCGCGAATGGAATGCGTGTCGTTATCACAGGAGCCAATGACGGACAAATTCATGCATTCACAGCCAGTGATGGGCAGGAATTCTGGAGCTTTGTTCCTCCAAACCTTCTGAGCAAACTTCAATATGTTCAGCATACCGCACTGCCGTCTACGCAGCCTCATCTCTATTTTGTTGACGGCTCGGTTACCGTTTCCGATGCCTGGTGGCCATCTGGGAGTAATGACCCGACTGGCATCAGCAAAGTTGTCGCCGACTGGCATACTATTGCAGTGGCCGGATTGGGTAGAAATGATAATGACTATACCGCGAGCGACAGTGCAACGAGCACAAAACTCTGGAGCTCGTCAAGTAATTGTGATAGTGGGCTGTCTTCAACATATTCGACAACGACCCCCTATTATTGCGGATATTACGGATTTGATTTTTCCAATACTCTCTCGCCATCGTATCTGTGGCATATGCAGCCGACCTCATCAAATGCTCCTTATTTGGGAGAGCCGTGGGGCAGAATAGTTATAGGGCGAGTACTGGTTAACGGCAATGAGAAATGGGTGGGTTTTGTCGGAGCAGGTTATAACGCGACAACCTGTGGCACGTCATCGTGTCCCGATACGCGGGGCAAGGGATTTTACGTTGTTGAACTCGCAACGGGAAATGTCATTTGGGCTTATACGTATGCCGACAATTCCAGTATGGGTTATGCCGTGCCCGGCAACGCAGCCATAATCGATATCGATAATGACGGATTTATTGACGCTGCATACATTGGCGACTTGAACGGGAATGTTTGGAGATTGACTTTTTGCCAGGGGGGACAAGGTACTTCCTGCAATACAAGCAACTGGACAGGATCGCTATTTTATCGAGCTAGCGGCACAACAGCGAGACCTATTCACATAACACCAACGGCTGCAAAAGATGAACGCGGACGGTTGTGGATTTACTGGGGCACGGGTGACAAGATTAATACGACTAGTTCGGCATCCGAGGTTTTTGTTGCGCTGAAAGAATCGGGGACTGGTGCAACGTACACAGCATCAGACATTCAAATGCTTTCAGGAAGCGCAACCTATAGCGGCAACAAACAAGGATGGGGAGTAGTGCTCTCCAACAGCGGGGAAAAGATATTTTCCGATCCGACAGTTTTCAAGGGAGTAGTTTACTTCACGACGTATTCACCAGCTGCATCCTCAAGTGTCTGCGATCAGTTGGGAACAGCCCGTCTTTATGGGTTTGATTACCGCGATGGTGGTGGCAGAATCTGTACCGCAGACTGCACATCGGCCTCCCCAACATATTCTAAGAGCATTAACCTTGGACAAGGATTGCCAAGCGCCCCTGTGATTTCAGTTGCTCCTACAACAACAGCAGGAGGGAGTACAAGAGTTGACGTCTATGTGACCATTGGCGGCAGCGGAACATCAACGGGGTTGCCGGATACTCAGAAGGTGCCGGCTGGAATTCCGAATCTTACCAATCGTACGAATCTCCTGCATTGGAAAGATAAAAGAGTCCAGTAATGGACGGCTCGAAGGTAAGTCTTCTAGTCGGCCTGACGTGTTTGCTGCTGAGCTCCGGCTGCGAGAATAAAAGTGCATTGTCGAGAAATACAGACATGCAAGGTTCGGGACTGCAGAATGCTGATATATCAGCTACAGCCGTTCTACGTGAAGGAAAAGGCGAGGCCGTTGCGCCGCGTACTGATGATGTGCATTTGCCTCCAATAATTACCGGCTTAACGATAGAACCGGAATCTCCAACTAAGTCGGATACGATAAAAGCTGTTGTTAGTACTCATGTACATAACCCTAAGAGCAAGGTTGTGCTTATCTATCAATGGAAGGTCAACGGCAATATCGTCGCAGAGGGGGCAGAAAATGCACTTTCTCCCGGTCAGTTCAAGAGAAAGGACAAAATAAGCGTTATAGTGACCGCAGAGGCTGATGGAATGCGGGGAGTAGCAAAGGAAAGCAAGTTTGTTATGGCGGTCGGGACACCGCCGACTCTTCAGTTAGCCGAAAACCGCCAGAAACTGGATGGACCTGTGAAGATGCAGCTTATTGGGAAGTCGGACGATGGTGATGAGATATCCTATGCTTTGAAGGAGCCGCTTGAAGGAATGACCGTTGATGCTAAAACCGGGGTTATAACTTGGAATCCCGACAAGCGGAATCCTGGGACATATAGCTTCAGTGCTTCGGCGCAGACATCAGATGGGGCGAGCACGACACAAAAGTTTACATTTAGCGTTCAGTGAAATACAGCTGTGCCATATAGGAACGGTAACAGTCGCCCCTCTGACTGTTATTTCTGCTGACCAGAATAGTTTTGAGATCCCCTTCGCCCCTGATTTGCCTGTTTTCACAGGTCTCCACTATGATTGATCTATAAACCGTGCGCGGGGGCATTCATGCAATCTCCGGAGCTGCTCAGTAAAAACGATTTTCTTCAGGGCCTTTTTAATGCCTTACCGTCGCCGACTTTCGTCGTCGATGGCGACGTAAAATTGCTCGTTTGGAACACGGCAGCTGAACCGTTGCTTGGAGACAAACCGGGTAGTGTATACCGGCAGCGCGGCGGAGAGGCGCTTCATTGCATTCATGCGGGCGAAGTAGAGGCGGGCTGCGGGCATTCTGCCGTGTGCGCCGAGTGCATCATCCGCCAATCAGTGAATGAGGCTTTCAGCGGGAAACGCGTATTCAGAAGACGCGGAATGCTTGACAGGGAAACACCGGAGGGAGTTGTTCAGCTCCCGACGCTTGTTACTACATCTCCCTTTCATGTCAACGGTGTGCAATACGCCCTTTTGGTTGTTGAAGATGTGAGCGAGTTAATCAGGCTCCGCAACCTGCTTCCCATCTGCATGCGGTGCAAGAAGATTCGTAATGACAAGGATTATTGGGAGAACGTCGAGCAGTATATCGCCTCACATATTATCGATGTAGACTTTTCCCACGGGCTCTGTCCTTCCTGCGCCGAAGTGACGATGAAGGAATATCGGGCGAGTCTCGACGAACTTAAGCGTAATAAAGCGCCGGAAAAAGAATAACCGGTATGCTGTCTTTATTGCGGGAATGAATCGTCTCACTTCAGCCAGTTCTTCCTATCTCCGCCACGCCGCTGATCAGCCTGTCGGATGGTATCCATGGTGTGATGAAGCGTTTATCCGTGCGCTCAAGGAGGACAAGCCGGTTTTTCTGAGTTCGGGGGCTGTCTGGTGTCATTGGTGTCACGTGATGGCGCAAGAGTCATTTTACGATACGGATATTGCGGCATATCTGAATGAGCACTTTATATCCATAAAACTCGATCGGGACGAACGGCCGGATATTGATCGCCGCTATCAGCAGGCTGTCGCGTCGACGGGGGAGAGCGGCGGCTAGCCGTTAACCGTTTTTCTGTCGCATGATCGCAGGCCCTTTTTTGGCGGGACCTATTTCCCTCCCGCAGACCGGGGCGGACGACCCGGA
>Ga0187786_10000383_pt1 | contig 12946 bp, 9 predicted proteins | sample 0815_BV2_10_20_M_FD_132449 | JGI IMG/M metagenome (GOLD analysis project Ga0187786, IMG submission 132449) | Tropical peat soil microbial communities from peatlands in Department of Meta, Colombia - 0815_BV2_10_20_MG | ecosystem: Environmental > Terrestrial > Soil > Wetlands > Peat | place...
ACAGGCTGGTGCTGGTCAGCACGACGAGTGGTTATCCGGCCGAGGCGCGGGCGATGTGGGCCGACCGCATCGTGGGCGTGCGCAGGAATGGTATGGAGCCGCTGGTGGCACCGACGCTGGAGCGTTGGTTCACCACGCCATATCGCGCTGCGCATCCGGAGACGATGGCGCGCATCGGCGGCCTGATTCGGGCGACGCAACCGGCGGGCTACATCGGCAGCGGCCAGGCGATCGCGACGCTGGATACGACGGTACGGCTGAAGGAACTGCGCTGCCCGACGCTGGTGATCGCGGGGGCGGACGATGCCGGCACGCCACCGGCGATGGGGAACGTGATTGCGGAGCAGGTGCCGGGAGCGCGCTACGAGCTGATTCTTTCAGCTTCGCACCTGTGCAACGTCGAGCAGGCGGAAGCCTTCAACCACCTGCTGCTGGAATTTCTCTAGGCGCGCTTCTTCGCCACCGCCTTTGCTCTGGCCTTGGCGGCCTTCTCCAGTTCCTCGTAGAGCGCGGTGAACTCCTGAGACAGCTTGTGGCTGCGGTCGAGGTGGATCATGGGCCTGGCCAGGCTGTGCGATTCCTTGATCTTCACCGAGCTCGACAGATGCGAGTCCAGCACCGGCAGTCCTTCGGCGCGCAGCTCGTCGACCACTTTCTGTGGCAGCGTGGCGCGCGGCTGGAACTGGTTGACGACGATGCCTTCGACGACGAGGTTGGCGTTGTGGTCGGCGCGAATCTCGGCGACGTTTTCCAGCAGCGTGTAGAGCGCCCGGCGGGCGAACTCGTCGCAGTCGAAGGGAATCAGGCAGGCGTCGGCGGCGATCAGTGCCGAGCGGGTGTAGAAGTGCAGCGCCGGCGGCGTGTCGATCCAGATCTGGTCGAAGCCTTCGAGCGCGTCGAGCGATTCCCTCAGCTTGTAGATCTTGTAACGCGATTCGAGCTTGGCCTGAAGTTCCTCCAGCGCGGCGTCGGCCGGCAGTGCGAACAGGTTGTCGAAGGGCGTGGCATGGAGGAATTCCTCGGTCGCCTTCGGCCGCAACTTGAAGTTGAGCATCTGGTCGAAGAATTCCGTGGCCGTGTTTTCCACGTTGTCCGCCTGGCTGCCGAGCAGGTAGCGGGTGGAATTGGCCTGGGGATCGAGATCGACCACCAGCGTGCGTGCGCCGCGCGCCGCGCCGATGGCGGCCAGGTTACAAGTGATCGTGCTCTTGCCGACGCCCCCCTTCTGGTTGAATACGACGCGCTTCATGGTGACATTCCGCTGGCGGTTGGGATGCCGCGATTGTGCCATAGCGCGACGACGGATGCTGCGGCGCAATAGGGGCGGTCGTCGGCATGAACCAATCAAGACAAAATCGGTCCACTTTTGAGCGATGCGGAGTGCGCGCGGCGTGTCATCGACGCGAAGCCCGCCAAAGGAGAGAAAACATGAGACAAGCACACATCACCAGTCAGGCAAAGGATATGAATTATTCAGTCGCGGCAACTCTGGCCGCCAAGCGTGCGGATGAAGATCCGGAGGTCATCGAGCCGGTGCTGGTCGCCTGGTATGACCGCAAGGCCGGGCGCATGTCGCCGGCCATTGAAGGTGCCGATCTGAGAACCCGCTGGCACGATTATGGCGAAAGCCACGATGGCCGTCTGGAAATCGACGTTGGCGATGACTACGCTTTCATCTACGCAGACTCCAGCGCCTTCGAGCCCTACGATGAAGCCTGCCCGTACATCAATGTCCGCGACGCCCGGGGCAACGAGTACATTTGTCAGACGGGACTGATGGCCGATCCCCACAATCCCACCCCGGATGCCTGCGTGCCGCTCGACGAGTGGACGAGCAAGCTCACCTGACCTGGGGAGGCAGGATATGGAAGCCCCGTTTCACAGCATGGACAATCTGTTCGCGCAACTTGGCCTGCCGGCCGACGAGGTCGCGATCCGTCGATTCATCGCCAGCCACCGGCCCCTGCCGGCAGGCATCCAATTGTTCGACGCATCCTTCTGGACGCCGGCGCAGGCGGCGTTCCTGCGCGAGCAGATCCTGGTCGATGCCGACTGGGCGGAAGTGATCGACGAACTGAACGGCGAATTGACCGAACTGCGGACGACCGGCTGACTGCGCGAGCACTCAGGCTGCGGACATCCCTAATGGTGTCGTCAGCGCGTGGCGGGTAAAATCGCGCTTTGACTGTAGCGCTCACCGCCCCGCCATGGAAGACGCAAAAGACCTCGCCGCCGCCGCACTCGAATACCACTCTTCATTTCCGCCGGGAAAGATCGCCGTCGTTCCCACCAAGGGGCTGACCAACCAGCGCGACCTCGCGCTGGCCTATTCACCGGGCGTCGCGGCCGCCTGCGATGCCATCGTCGCCGATCCCGGCGCGGCGTCACGACTGACTTCCCGCGCCAACCTCGTCGGTGTCGTCACGAACGGTACGGCTGTGCTCGGCCTGGGCAACATCGGGCCGCTGGCTGCCAAGCCGGTGATGGAAGGCAAGGGCGTGCTGTTCAAGAAGTTCGCCGGCATCGACGTCTTCGATATCGAACTGTCGGAACCTGATCCCGACAAGCTGATCGACCACATCGCCGCCATGGAGCCGACTTTCGGCGGCATCAACCTCGAGGACATCAAGGCGCCCGAGTGCTTCTACATCGAAGCGAAGTTGCGCGAGCGCATGAAGATCCCGGTGTTCCACGACGACCAGCACGGCACCGCCATCGTCGTCGGCGCGGCGGTGCTTAATGGCCTGCATCTGGTCGGCAAGCACATCGAGGAGGTGAAGCTGGTCACGTCCGGCGCCGGTGCCGCGGCGCTGGCCTGCCTTGACCTGCTGGTGAATCTCGGCGTCAAGGTCGAGAATATCTGGGTCACCGACCTTGAGGGGCTGGTGTACGAGGGCCGCACGAAACTGATGGACCCGATCAAGGCGCGCTACGCCAAGAAGACCAATCAGCGGACGCTGGCCGAAGCGATCGAAGGCGCCGACGTGTTCCTGGGCCTCTCTGCCGGCGGCGTGCTGAAGCCCGCGATGGTGGCGAAGATGGCGGCCGAGCCGCTGATCCTGGCGCTGGCGAATCCGACGCCGGAAATCCTGCCAGAGGAAGTGAAGAAGGTCCGTTCGGACGCCATCATGGCCACCGGCCGCTCGGACTACCCGAACCAGGTCAACAACGTCCTCTGCTTCCCCTTCATCTTCCGCGGCGCGCTGGACGCCGGCGCTACCACCATAACCGAACATATGAAACTTGCGGCCGTGCGCGCGCTGGCGGAACTCGCCCAGGCGGAGACTTCGGACGTCGTGGCCATGGCCTACGGTGGCGAGTCGCAGCGCTTCGGCCCCGAGTATCTGATCCCGCGCCCCTTCGACCCGCGCCTGATAGTCAAGGTTGCTCCCGCAGTGGCCCAGGCGGCCGCAGAGTCAGGCGTGGCGACACGCCCCATCGCCGATATCGCCACCTACCGCGAGAAACTGAACAGCTTCGTCTATCACTCGGGTTTCGTCATGAAGCCGGTGTTCGCGGCCGCTAAGGAGGCGCCGCGGCGCGTCGTCTATTGCGAGGGCGAGGACGAGCGCGTGCTGCGCGCGGTGCAGGCGGTGCTCGACGAAGGGTTGGCGCAACCGGTGGTGATCGGCCGGCCCGAGGTCATCCAGCACCGGGTCGAGCGCGCCGGACTGCGGCTGGCGCCGGGGCGCGACTTCGAGGTCGTCAATCCCGATTCCGATCCGCGCTACAAGGAGCTCTGGCAGGAGTACCACGGCCTGCGCGGCCGTCAGGGCATCACGCCGGAAATCGCCAAGCAGCGCCTGCGTTCCGACAACACGCTGATCGGCTGCATGCTGCTGCGTCGGGGCGACGTCGATGCCGTGCTGTGCGGCACCGTCGGCAAGCACGTCAAGCATCTGAACCAGGTGCGCGATGTCATCGGCCTGGAATCCGGTGCGCATTGTTTCGCGGCCATGAACCTGCTGCTGCTGCCGCAACACACGCTGTTCATCTGCGATACCTATGTGAACGAAGACCCCGGCGCCGAACTGCTGGCCGAGATCACGCTGATGGCAGCCGAGGAAGTCCGCCGCTTCGGCCTGACGCCGAAGGTGGCGCTGCTGTCGCATTCCAACTTCGGCAGCCTGCGCTCCGAGTCGGCGCTGAAGATGAGCCGCACGCGCGAACTGATTGTCGAGCAGGCGCCGGATCTCGAAGTGGACGGCGAAATGCACGGCGATGCGGCGCTGTCAGAGGAAATTCGCAGCCGCACCTATCCCGACTGCAAGCTGCGCGGCGAGGCCAACCTGCTGGTGATGCCAAATCTGGACGCGGCCAACATCGCCTTCAATCTCATCAAGGCGGTGAATGGCGATGGCGTCACCGTCGGCCCCATCCTGCTTGGCGCTGCCAAGCCGGTGCATATCCTGACGCCGACGGCTACCGTGCGCCGTCTGGTGAACATGACGGCGCTGGCGGTGGTCGACGCCAACCATCAGCAGGAGTGATCCCTTTGTAGGCCCCGTATTGGAGCCGGAACTCAAGCTTGCTGCTGGGGACTCTTGGCCTGCCAAAGAGCGAGCGTGGCACCTGTCGGATCGACGAACACGCTCATCCAGCCATAAGTGCCGACTTCCATGACGTCGACACAAACCGTCGCTCCCAGCTCGCGCGCCTTGGCCGTCATGGCGTGCACATCGTCGACAGCGACGTAAGCGAGCCAGTTCGACGGTACGTTGGGATCGGGATTGGTGAACATGCCGCCGCCCGTTCCGCCGCCGACATTGATCATCGTGTAGCTGCCCGCGCCGCCCGGCATGGGCATGTCCTCCAGCTTCCAGTCGAACAGCCGGCCGTAGAAATTCTTGGCTTTCGGCAGGTCTTTGGTCTGCAATTCGACGTGTACAAACGGATTTGCCATGGTGGTCCACTCCTTTCTTGGGGGGCGACAAAGCGCCGCATGATTGAAATTCCTCCCATTGCAGGGTAGCTTCTGGCCGAGACGATTCCAAGTATCTGAGGAGACATCATGACTCATGCCATCCGTTTCCACGCAACCGGCGGGCCGGAAGTGCTGCGCTGGGAAGAGGTGACCGTGCCGGCGCCGACTGCCAACGAGGCGACCGTGCGCCATGAGGCCGTCGGCCTCAATTTCATCGACATCTACCATCGCACGGGCCTGTATGCGCTGGCGCTGCCGTCCGGCATCGGCCTCGAAGGCGCGGGCGTGGTGACCGCGGTCGGTAGCGGTGTGACCGACATCGCCGTCGGCGACCGCGTCGCCTATGCGGGCGGCCCGGTGGGCGCCTATGCCGAGGCGCGCAACATTCCGGCCGACCGGCTGGTCAGGTTGCCCGACGCCATCGCCTTCAGGACTGCCGCCGCCATGATGTTGCAAGGCATGACCGCGCAGTACCTGCTGCGCCGCACCTATCGCGTGCAGCCGGGCGACACCATCCTGATCCATGCCGCCGCCGGCGGTGTCGGCCTGATCGTCTGCCAGTGGGCCAGGGCGCTGGGGGTCACCGTGATCGGCACCGTTGGCTCCGACGAGAAGGCCGCGCTGGCGAAGGCTCACGGTTGTGACCATCCGATCGTCTATACGCGGGAGAACTTCACCGAGCGGGTGAGGGAAATCACCAGCGGCGAGGGCGTGCCGGTGGTGTACGACTCCATCGGCAAGGACACGTTCATCGGCTCGCTCGATTGCCTGCGGCCGCTGGGCATGATGGTCACCTTCGGCAACGCGTCCGGGCCGGTGCCGCCGCTCGACCTGCTCGAACTGTCGAAGCGTGGCTCGCTTTTCATCACGCGGCCGTCGCTGTTTGCCTACACGGCGAAGCGTACCGATCTGCTGACGATGGCGGCGGAACTGTTCGACGTGGTCACCTCAGGCAAGGTGAAGATCGAGGTCAACCAGACCTATGCGCTGAAGGATGCCGCCCAGGCGCAGATCGAATTGGTCGCGCGCAGGACAACGGGATCGACGATAATGCTGCCATGAAAACATTCCTGATTGCCAATCCCAAGGGCGGCAGCGGCAAGAGCACGCTGGCCACCAATCTTGCCGGCGCGCTGGCCCATGCAGGCCACAATGTCATGCTGGGCGACATCGACCGCCAGCAGTCCTCGCGCGACTGGCTGCGCCTGCGTCCCTCCAACCTGCCGCGCATCGCCGGCTGGGAAACCGAGGCCGACAAGCCGGCGCGGCCGCCGGCGGGCACGACCCACGCCGTGCTCGACACCCCCGCCGGGCTGCACGGCAAGAAACTGGCTCAGGTGTTGAAGTTCGCCGAGCGGGTGATCGTGCCCCTGCAGCCGTCGCTGTTCGACATCCTGGCGACCCGGCATTTCCTCGACGCCCTGGCCGAGGAAAGGGAAATTCGCAATCACCAGGCGTTTATTGCCATCGTCGGCATGCGGGTGGATGCGCGCACCCGGGCGGCGGGCGAACTGGAACGCTTTCTCGGCGACGTTGGCCTGCCGGTCCTGACTTGCCTGCGCGACACCCAGAATTACGTCCAGGCGGCCGCTCACGGCATGACCGTGTTCGATCTGCCGCCCTCGCGTGCCGCGCAGGACTGGCGGCAATGGCAGCCGATCGTCGACTGGATCGACGCCAGCTAGCCGAGCCCTGAAGCGCGCATCGCGCGCTGCCGGCGGAGGCGTAAAATTCCGCCATGTCCTCCCCGACCCCGCCGCATTTCGTTCATCTGCGGCTCCACAGCGAATACTCGATCACCGACGGCCTGACCCGCCTCGACGACGCCATCGGCCGGGCGCGAGCCGACGGCATGCCGGCACTGGCGCTGACCGATCTCGCCAACCTGTTCGGCATGGTCAAGTTCTACACCGGCGCGCGCGGCGCCGGCGTCAAGCCCATCATCGGCGCCGATGTCTGGATCACCGAGGAAGAGAGCCGCGATCCCGGCCGCGAGGGGAGTTCGCGCCTGCTGCTGCTGGCGAAAGATCACGCCGGCTACCTGCGCCTGTGCGAACTGTTGACCTCGGCCTATCTGACGCCGCGCCGTCATGGTCGCGCCGAAATCAACCGGGCAGCAATCGCCAACGGCGACAACAGCGGCCTGATCGCGCTGTCCGGCGCGCAGCACGGCGACGTCGGGCAATGGCTGCTGGCCGGCAAGGTGGACAAGGCGCTGGAGAGCGCGCGGCAGTGGGCGCGGTTGTTTCCCGACAGCTATTACCTTGAGCTGCAACGCTACGGCCAGCCGCAGCAGGAACAGCTGATCAGCCAGACCGTATCGCTGGCCGGCGCGGCAGATCTGCCGGTGGTGGCGACGCATCCGGTGCAGTTCATCGACCGCGACGACTTCAAGGCCCACGAGGCCCGCGTCTGCATCGCCGAAGGCTACGTGCTGGCGGATACCCGGCGGCCCAAGTGCTTTACCGGGGAGCAGTACTTCAAGAGCCGCGCCGAGATGGCGGCATTGTTTGCCGATCTGCCCGAGGCGCTGGAAAACTCGGTCGAGATCGCCCGTCGCTGCAACCTGAGTGTCGAGCTGGGCAAGAGCCGGCTGCCCGACTTCCCGACGCCGGACGGCAGCGGGCTCGACGACTATCTCGCCAGCCAGTCGCGGCTCGGACTGGAGCAGCGCCTGCTGCACCTCTTCCCCGATCCGCAGCAACGCGAAAGTCAGGCGTCGCGGTACGCCGAGCGGCTGGAGTTCGAGATCAAGACCATCCAGCAGATGGGCTTCCCCGGCTACTTCCTGATCGTCGCCGACTTCATCCAGTGGGCGAAGGGCAACGGCGTGCCGGTCGGCCCGGGGCGCGGCTCCGGCGCCGGCTCGCTGGTCGCCTATTCGCTGCTGATCACCGACCTCGATCCCATCCGCTATGAGCTGCTGTTCGAGCGCTTCCTGAATCCCGAGCGGGTGTCGATGCCCGACTTCGACATCGATTTCTGCCAGGAAGGCCGCGATCGCGTCATCGACTATGTGAAGAAGAAGTACGGCGGCCATGCCGTTTCGCAGATCGTCACCTTCGGCACCATGGCGGCCAAGGCGGTTATCCGCGACGTCGGCCGCGTGCTGGATCTCGGCTTCAACTTCGTCGACCAGTTCGCCAAGCTGATTCCGAACGAATTGGGCATCACCCTCGAAAAGGCGCGCGAAATCGAGCCGGCGATCGGCGAACGCATCGAGCAGGAGGAAGGCCTGCGCATGCTCTGGGAACTGGCCCTGAAGCTCGAAGGACTGACGCGCAACGTCGGCATGCACGCCGGCGGCGTGCTGATCGCGCCCGGCAAGCTGACCGACTTCTGTCCGCTCTACTCGGCCGACGGCGGTGCGACCACGGTAAGCCAGTTCGACAAGGACGACGTCGAGAAGGCGGGCCTGGTCAAGTTCGACTTCCTCGGCCTGCGCACCCTGACCATCCTCGCCGAGGCGGTGAAGTTCGCCCGCGAGGTCGAAGGCGCCGACGTCAATCTCGAAACGCTGCCGCTCGACGACAAGCAGACCTACGACCACGTTTTCAAGAACGCCAATACCACGGCGGTGTTCCAGTTCGAATCCAGCGGCATGAAGGACACGCTGGTGCAGGCGAAACCCGACTGCCTGGAAGACCTGATTGCGCTCAACGCGCTCTACCGGCCGGGGCCGATGGAGAACATCCCCAGTTTCATCGCCCGCAAGCATGGCCGCGAGCGCGTCGCCTATCCGCACCCGAACATGGAGAAGGTGCTGACGAATACGTACGGCATCATGATCTACCAGGAGCAGGTGATGCAGACGGCGCAGGTCATCGCCGGCTACAGCCTCGGTGGCGCCGACCTCCTGCGCCGCGCCATGGGCAAGAAGAAGAAGGAGGAGATGGATCAGCAGCGTGCCGTGTTCGTCGCCGGCGCCGAAAAGAACGGCATTGGCGCCGATCGGGCGAACGAGATTTTCGATACCATGGAGAAGTTCGCCGGCTACGGCTTCAATAAGTCGCATGCCGCCGCCTACTCGCTGGTCGCCTACCAGACGGCATGGCTCAAGCAGCACCATCCGTCGGCCTTCGTCGCCGCGACGCTGTCGTCGGAAATGGCCAACACCGACAAGGTGCAGTTCTTCTATAGCGACGCCAGGGAGAATGGCATCGTCTTCCTGCCGCCCGACATCAACCTGGGCGGCGTGCGCTTCCAGCCGGTGGATCACAACACGATCCGCTACGGCCTGGGCGCCATCAAGGGCACGGGCGAGTCGGCGCTCTCCGTCATCCTCAGGGCGCGCGCCGAGGGTGGCCCCTTCTCCGACATGTTCGAGTTCTGTCGCCGCGTCGACAAGCGCGTGGTAAACCGCCGCGTCATCGAGGCGCTGGTCCGTGCCGGCGCCTTCGACAGCCTCGACGACCATCGCAACAAGCTCCTGTCTTCCGTCGGCGTGGCGCTGGAAGCGGCCGAGCAGGCCGAACGCAACGCGCTGCAGGGCGGCCTGTTCGACATGGGCGGCGCGGACGTCGGCTCGGCGACGCATTACGTCGATGTACCCAACTGGGGCGAACGCGAGCGGCTCCTGCAGGAGAAGCAGGCGCTCGGCTTCTTTCTGTCGGGCCACCCGTTCAACGAATACGCCGGCGAACTCTCAGCCTTCGTCAAGCGCCGCCTCGGCCAGCTGGAGCCGCAGCGCGAGCCGGTGCTGATGGCGGGCGTGGTGGTCGGCACGCGCACCCAGATGACCCGGCGCGGCAAGATGGCCGTGGTGATGCTCGACGATGCCACCACGCAGCTCGAGGTCTCCGTCTTCAACGAACTCTGGGAAGCGGAACGCAGCAAGATCCGCGAGGACGAACTGCTGCTGGTCGAAGGCAAGGTGCAGAAGGACGACTACACCGGCGGCCTGCGCGTCACCGCCGATCGTCTGCTGACCTTGGGCGAGGCGCGCGGCCGCTTTGCCAAGGTACTGCGGCTGGCGATGAACGGCGGCACCAGCGTCGGCGATGCCCGCAAACTGCAAGCACTGCTGGCGCCTTATCGTAACGGTGGCAATGGCGCCTGCCCGGTGCGGCTCAGCTACCGCAACGGCGAGGCGGCGGCCGAGATTCCGCTGCCCGACGGTTGGCGCGTCAAGCTCGACGACGCGCTGCTGGCCTCGCTCGGCGAGTGGCTGTCGCCGGCCAACGTCAAGGTGATCTACTCATGATCCGGCTCATCGACACTGCCCTGCTCGACGAAGTGAGCGCCGAAGCCCAGGCGTCGCCTCGCGGCAGAAAGAACCGCAACTTCCACACCGACGACGCCCAGCCCGGCCACCGGTTGCTGAACGCCATCGAGCCCGGTTCGTACATCATGCCGCACCGGCATCTCGATCCCAACAAGGACGAGACGATGGTGGTGCTGCGCGGCACGCTGGGCCTCGTAGTCTTCGACGCCGCTGGTGCCGTTCTCGAAACTGCGAAAGTCAGTCATGGCGGCACGCCGATGGGCGTCGACATTCCCCATGGCACCTGGCACACCGTGTTCGCGCTCGAACCGGGCACGGTCTTCCTCGAAGCCAAGGCCGGGCCCTACCTGCCGTTGACGGCCGAGGAGAAGGCAACCTGGGCGCCGGCCGAGGGCGATCCCGGCGCCGCGGCGTTCCTCGCCGATCTGGTGGCGAGGCTGGCGGGAAGTTAGCCGGCCATGGCCGACGCGCCGCAGGGCCTAAGGGCGACTGAGGCGTCCGAGCGCTTGCAACGGGACGGTTACAACGAACTGCCGACCAGCCGGCCGCGCAGCATTTTCCTGATGGCGTTCGACGTGGCGCGCGAGCCCATGGCGCTCCTGCTGCTGGCCTGCGGCGCCCTGTACCTTGTGCTCGGCGACGTGCACGAGGCGGCGGTGCTGCTAATCTTCGTGCTCGTCGTCATGGGCATCACGCTCTACCAGGAGCATCGTACCGAGCGGGTGCTGGAGGCATTGCGTGACTTGTCCAGCCCGCGCGCGCTGGTGATTCGCGACGGCGAGCCACGCCGCATCGCCGGCCGCGAGGTCACGGTCGGCGATCTGCTGGTCCTGACCGAAGGCGATCGTGTGCCGGCCGACGGCCAACTGATCGAAGCCACCAATTTCGGCGCCGACGAGTCACTGCTCACCGGCGAGTCGGTACCGGTGGCCAAGCGCTGCGACGGCGACGACGAAGCGCGGGTGTATTCGGGCACGCTGGTAGTACGCGGACGCGGCCTGGCGGTGGTCGATGCGATTGGCGCCGGCACGGCGCTCGGGAGCATCGGCAGGGCGCTGGCCCGTACCGGTACTGTGCCGACGCCCTTGCAGTGCCAGACGCGCGCGCTGGTACGGCGCGTCGCCATTGTCGGGCTGACCCTGAGCGTGGCGGTGCTGATCGGCTACGGCCTGCTGCGCGGCGAATGGCTGACCGGCCTGCTGGCCGGGCTGGCGCTGGCGATGTCGCTGCTGCCCGAGGAGTTCCCGATGATCCTGGCGGTCTTCCTCGCGCTGGGCGGCTGGCGGCTGTCACGCCACAGCGTATTGACGCGTCACCTGCCGGCGGTCGAGACCCTGGGTGCGGCGACGGTGCTGTGCGTGGACAAGACCGGCACGCTGACGGAGAACCGCATGAGCGTCCAGGCATTGTGGAACGGCCGGGAACGCTTTCCGGCAGGCGAGTCGGCAGAACCACCCGAAGGCTTCCATGCATTGGCCGAAGTTGCCTGGCTGGCGAGCGAGCGCGACCCCTACGATCCCATGGAACTGGCCATTCATCGCTACGGCGCGACGCATCTGGCGCGCACGGAGCACGAGCATCCCGATTGGCAGCTGGTACGCGAATACCCGCTGGCGGCGGGGCTGCTGAGCATGTCCCAGGTCTGGCGCTCGCCGCGTCGCCGGCAACTGGCGATCGCTACCAAGGGTGCGCCCGAGGCCATCGTCGATCTGTGCCACATGAACCCGGCCGAGGCGGCGCGCTACATCGCGGCTGCGCACGAACTCGCGGCCCAGGGCTTGCGCGTGCTCGGGGTTGCGCGCGCCACGTGGGCCGAAGAGGCCGAAGCGGCGTTGCCGGCGGGGCAGCACGATTTCGATTTCGAGCCACTCGGTCTCATCGGGTTGGCCGACCCATTGCGTGCCGATGTGCCGGCGGCGATTGCCGAATGCCGTGCGGCCGGCATCCGTGTGCTTATGATCACCGGCGACTATCCGGAGACGGCGGCCAACATCGCGCGCCAGGCGGGCATCGGCATCACATCGACGCTCACCGGCGCCGAGCTCGACGCCATGAGCGATGAGGAACTCACGGCGCGCCTGCGCGAGGTGTCGGTCATCGCCCGCGCCGTGCCCGAGCAGAAGCTGCGCATCGTCCGCGCCCTGCAGGCGGCGGGCGAGGTCGTGGCGATGACGGGTGATGGTGTGAACGATGCGCCGGCGCTCAAGGCCGCCGACATCGGCGTGGCGATGGGTGCACGCGGCACCGACGTGGCGCGCGAGGCGGCGGCGCTTGTCCTGCTCGACGACGCGTTCTCCTCGATCGTGCGCGCCGTGCGACTCGGCCGGCGCATCTACGACAACATCCGCAAGGCCGTGGTCTATGTGCTGGTGGTCCATCCACCAATCGCCGCGCTGGCGCTGGCGCCGCTCCTTGCCGGCTGGCCGCTGATTCTGCTGCCCGAGCATATCGCCCTGTTCGAGCTGCTGATCGCGCCGGCCTGCTCGCTTGCCTTCGAGGCCGAGCCCGACGAAGACGACCTGATGGCCAGGCCACCGCGTGGCCGCGCGGCACCGCTGCTGAGCCGAAGTGGCCTGGTTTCGGCGCTGCTTGCCGGCGTACTGGGGAGCACGGCGGCGCTGGCGGTCACCGGCTGGACCATCGTGCAGGGAATGCCGCTGACGACGAGCCGCACTGCGGCGTTCATCGTCGTCGTGCTCGCCAACGTGACGACGATTGCGGTCTGGCGCTCGCGGCGCGGCGTCGGTTCTCCGAATCGCACTGCCGGTTGGGTGATCGTCGGCGCCCTGGCGGCGCTC
>Ga0187786_10000384_pt1 | contig 12925 bp, 10 predicted proteins | sample 0815_BV2_10_20_M_FD_132449 | JGI IMG/M metagenome (GOLD analysis project Ga0187786, IMG submission 132449) | Tropical peat soil microbial communities from peatlands in Department of Meta, Colombia - 0815_BV2_10_20_MG | ecosystem: Environmental > Terrestrial > Soil > Wetlands > Peat | place...
ACGTGAGTCTCTCCTTCATCGACGTGGAGGTTGATGTCCCGCAGGACTTCCTTGTCGCCGATGTTCACGTGGAGGTGTTCGATATGCAGCATAATACAACCGATGAATGTATGGCGATGGCTGCATTAAACGTTTTTCAAGGTGCTATCCAGGCATGGTCCACGACAACCGCCCAACGATAAAGATTCCCGTGATCTCAAACCATTTTCAGCAACAGAGTTTTTTCATAAATCGATTATGAGAAAAAAATCAGGGATCGATTTGAAAAAAAAATCCGGTGATCGATTTTGAGAAAAAGATCGCAGATCGATTTTAGGAAAAAAATCGGGATCCGATTTTATGATCCGCCTGGGTCGTGTTCCCGGTCTTGGAGATTTATCGCGGAACCACTTAAAAAAATTTCAGGGATCGATTTCAAGAAAAAAATCGGGGATCGATTTGAAAAAAAATTTCGGCGATCGATTCGGACGAAAAGATCGCAGCTCGATTATTGGAGAAAGAACAGGTTCTTGTATCGCATTTTGTCAGGGGTTTTCAGGAAGCAGTTTTATCTCTTCGGCTTTGATGAATACCGGTCCAAGCCGGGAATAGGCACTCTTTTACCGATACGCGGTAATGATTACTTTAGAATACCTGCCATGAAACCGGAAAAAGTTCGGGATAAGAAGGGGAAAGCCAGAATCCGCCGGGGATCAAGAAATTCGGAACCATCCCCGGATCCGGAGGAACCGACGGCTCTGCGTCCTTATATTAACCAGATCATCTGCGGGGACGCGCGGAAGGTTCTTTCAGGTATCCCGGATGCCAGTATAGACCTGATTGTTACCTCACCCCCGTACAATTTCGGGCAGTCCTATGCGCAGGATCCCCACGACGATACCCACGAATGGAACGAATATTTCAACAACCTCCTCGCTGTATGGCGTGAGTGCCACCGGGTGCTCAAACCAGGCGGCCGGATTGCCGTCAATGTCCAGCCCCTCTTCTCGGATTATATCCCAACCCATCATATCATCTCCCGCCAGCTGGCAGGCCTCGGTCTGCTCTGGAAGGCCGAATTTCTCTGGGAGAAGAATAATTACAATGCAAAATACACGGCCTGGGGAAGCTGGAAATCCCCGTCGATGCCGTATATCAAATACACGTGGGAATTCATCGAGGTGTTTGCCAAGGAGACCCATAAAAAAAACGGCAGCAGCGAGAATATCGATATAACAGCGGAGGAGTTCAAGGAGTGGGTTCTGGGAAAGTGGTCATTCCCCCCAGAGATCCGGATGAGGGACTACGATCATCCTGCCATGTTCCCGGAGGAACTGCCCCGCAGACTGATGAAACTCTTTTCGTACAAGAACGATGTTGTGCTTGATCCCTTCAATGGGGCTGGGACAAGTTCCCTGGTCGCGTATAAACTCGGGCGCCGGTTTATCGGTATCGATGTTTCACGTCAGTACTGCGATACCGCACTCCAGAGAGTGAAAACAGCCGGAGCGGGAATGAACTCTGGGCAGGAGTTTCGGTCTCCAGATATCCTGGTATTGAATGATCCGTCTTAGATGACATGTCGGAAAATCTTCTCCAGTTATCTTTCAGATCTGCCAAACGAGCCCTTCTGAACCATGCGCGGGACATCCGCAATAGAATCGACGATGAAGGTTGGTTTTACCGCAGCAGCGTCCAAAGTATCGCTCCGGTATTTTCCCGTCTTCACCAGGATGCCCCTCATCCCCGCCCGGGATGCTCCTCCGATGTCTGTGGTGATATCGTCCCCGATCATGGCAACTTCTTCCGGCCTCATCTGCATATCCTCGAGCGCGAGGTTGAAGAAAGCAGTCGATGGTTTTCCCATAACGGTTGCCTTTTTTCCCGATGCATACTCAAGAGCGCATGCAAAAGGTCCTGCGGAGAGCGAAAGCCCATCAGCGGCCATCCAGTACCGGTCATTTTCGAGTGCAAGGAGTTCCGCACCCTCCACGAGGAAACGGAATGCCGTATTCATACGTTCATACGTGATCTTATCCCCGGCATCTCCAATGACCACCCAGTCAGTCCCTGTTCCGGTATCCGGCGTTTTCACATCGGAGAAATCCCTGGCCGCATCATCAGTGAGAAGGAGGTAACATGCAGTCCTCCCGGATTTCTTCATATGGGCTGTCGCAGCGAGTGGAGGGGTAAAGATTTTGCTTTCAGGGATATCGAGGCCCAGTGATACCAGGTGATTCACAAGGGTTCGGCGGCATTTTCTTGTTGAATTGGAGACGCACCGGAAGGGATACTCATTGTCCCTCAGGAAATCTATCGCCTCTACCGCACCGTCAATCAGGCGGTTTCCCGTATAAAGCACACCGTCAAGATCAATAAGAAATCCCTTTATCGCTATCATCGTTGTACTCCTGTTGAAAACGATACCACGTTCCCGCTTCAACTCAGGTAAATCGACGATTGTCTCATAGTAATTATCCTGGAAACCGTTTTTTACTTTCGCCCTGCATGGCTGGTGTTTATACTCCGCTGGTCGGGACTTCTATCTGATAATGACGGTACTGAATGCTTCCGGACCTCGGATCGGGTCGCTCTGGCAGCAGCGCATGGACGGTATTTGTGAGTACGAGGTTGTCCGGGACGGGAACGTTTTCGCAACGGGTTTTTCAAATCGTTTTGTCTGCACATCCGAGCATGATACGGCCCGCCAGTACCTTGCAGATCTCCTTGGACGGTATGCAGGCAGGAGTATTGAAGAGGTATTCCCGGAAGGAAGGGAATATTCTAATGACGGGGGGGCATGTTTCCTTCTTGAAAACTCTTCCCCCCTTTGCCACCCGGATGTTGATCCCGACACGTTCCTGTCTGCACTCTTCGATGACCTGACTCTGGTCCGTGGAATCGGGAAAGCGACCGAAACCAAACTGAGAGTCCGGGGCTATCGAAATCTGTGGGACCTGATGAAACATCCTAAATTCAGGATAGAAGCAGAAAGGATTGCCGGGAGCATTTCGGGTGCAAGTTCAGCAGAGATTATGGAAATCATCGGAAAAAGGCATTCACGATCCCACCTCAAGGTCCTTGGAACCGCATGTCTTCACGAACCTGAAGAACTTGTGTTCCTTGACATTGAGACTATGGGGCTTTTTTCCCGGCCAATCATTCTCTTCGGCATAGGTTTCCTGAAACATCACCAGCTTGTTATCCGGCAGTACCTGGTCCGCGACGTTGCAGAAGAACCCGCTGCCCTCCTCGCAACCATGGAGCATTTCTCAATGGAGAATCCTGCGCTGGTGACCTTCAATGGAAAGGCATTCGATGCCCCCTATATCTCTGACCGGCTCGCCTACTATGGAATGGAATCTATCAGGGGTATCCCCCATTACGACGTTCTCCATTTCAGCAGGCGACGATGGAAGGACAGGTTCCCATCGCTGCGCCTTTCTGCTCTGGAGAACGAAATTCTGGATGTCCACCGTGGTGAGGATGTTCCTGGTCAGATGGTGCCGGAATTCTACGAGACCTATCTCCGCTCGGGTAACAGCGGACCCCTTGTCCCGATCATTGAACATAACCGGCAGGATGTGGAATCGCTTGCACGGCTGTTTTTCTCTCTCATGGGGGATGTAGTTGGCAATTGCTGATATGCTCCGGATGTTTCAGGTGAACCCCGTATACCGTGACCGGGTCGTCCATATCGGGATAACCGATCCGACCGGGGCACAATGGGGAGATCTCTCGACATCTCTGTCCCCGTCGCTCAATGCATATCTTGAAGAAAAAAGGATACACTTATACTCACACCAGTGCGATGCGATCAATCATCTCCGGAACGGGAAGAATGTCATCATCACAACGCCCACGGCAAGCGGCAAGACCCTGGCATTCAACCTGCCTGTTTTTGAAAAACTGGAACAGGAACCTGCCGCACGGGCCATGTATCTGTACCCGACAAAGGCTCTCTCCAACGACCAGCTCGCAACACTTGAACAGATGGACCGGTTCACTGGTATTGGCGCACGGCCGGCAATCTATGACGGGGACACCCCCCAGGCGAAGCGTGCAGCGATACGAGACAATGCCCGGATCATCGTCTCGAATCCTTATGAACTGCACCAGGTTCTCTCATGGCATGCGAAATGGCGTCCCTTCTTCTCCGGCCTCAGGTATATCATCATTGATGAAGCTCACCGGTACCGCGGGGTTTTCGGGTCTCATATCGCACTCCTTATCCGGAGAGTCCTGCGCCTGTGCCTCTTTTATGGTTCAAGACCACAATTTGTGCTTTCTACCGCGACCATTGCCAACCCTGCCGAGTTTGCAGGAAACCTTACAGGGCTGCCATTTGAACTCGTAAACCAGGACGGCTCTCCCCATGGCAGACGAACCTTTGTCCTGTATAACCCTTTCTATAACGGGATTGGTGATCGATCAGCACATCAGGAAACAAAAGATCTCCTGCTCTCCAGTATAAAGGAGGAGCTGCAGACTCTCTGTTTCACCGGTTCCCGGAAGATGGCGGAACTGGTGACTCTCTGGGCCCGTGAGGATGCAAGACTCGTATCGTGCCGTCTTGCCGATTCCATATCGGCCTACCGGGCCGGGTATCTGCCTGAGGAACGCAGAGGAATCGAACGGCAGCTGAAGGCTGGCGCTATCAAAGGGATCGTGTCCACGAATGCGCTCGAGCTCGGGATCGATATCGGTACACTGGACACGGTGATACTCTCCGGTTACCCAGGCACCATGATGTCTACACGCCAGCAGGCCGGACGAGCCGGGAGAAACGGAACCGATTCGCTTGCCATCCTTGTTGCGATGGCAAACCCGCTTGATCAGTACTTCATGAACCACCCGGATCGTTTTTTTTCCCGGTCTCACGAACATGCCATTATTGATACCCATAATCCCTATATCGTCTCCGGGCATCTTCTCTGTGCAGCCGCCGAACTTCCCGTCAGTGATACGACAGATTCCCTGTTTTTTGGGGATTCCTTCGCGCCTCTCCTTGAAGATCTGGCCACCCACGATCTTGTACGGAAAACAGGACGTGGTTGGATTTATTCCGGAAGGGGCCGGGCAACGGAAGTTGTCCAGCTGGACGGGATCCCCGGGCCGACGTTCCGAATCATGCATAAAGGGAGGCTCCTTGAAACCATGGACCGGGGACAGGCATTCCGTGAGGCCCATAAGGGCGCTATTATGCTCCACCAGGGCGTGACGTATGTCGTACATGAAATGGACCTGGAGACCCATACGATCCGTGTATCTGAGACCGATGTCGATTACTACACACAGCCGCTGAAGGATATAGACCTCACAATCATCGAAACCATCGGGAACCGGATAATCAACGACGTGAAATGTGCATTCGGTGACGTTGAAGTAACGGAAAGAATCACCGGGTACAAGATAAAACGCGGCGATACGATCATTGGGATCGAATCGCTTTCCCTGCCTCCAATCACATTCAGGACAAAAGCGTTCTGGATAATCCCTCCGGAACGTGTCGGACAGAAAATCATTGCGGATGAACTCGATCTTGCCGGAGGACTCCATGGTGCAGAACATGCGCTCATCGCGATCATGCCCCTGCATGTGATGTGCGATCGCTGGGACATCGGTGGGCTTTCCTCACCAATGTTTGGCAAGGCCGGTGAGCCGGCCATCTTTGTGTACGACGCATACGAAGGCGGCATCGGACTTGCTGAAAAGGCGTACGAGGTACTTCCTGATCTTCTCGGAAACGCGCACGAACTCGTGCGGGACTGCCTGTGCGAGAAGGGTTGCCCATCCTGTATCTATTCCCCGAAGTGCGGCAATGACAACCAGCCTCTCGATAAGCAGGCAACAATCGATATACTCCGGGAAATCGGCAGCCAGACTAAAATTTCAGAATCTCCGGCAGATCCTGTTGTATCTCCAATCGTTTCATCCTGAACGGCGGGGTGTCACTCCACGAGGACAGTTCGTTCCGGCTCATGACCGGCATCGTCAAAAATGAAAAGGTCGTCGATACCGGTATGCAGGGCACGTGCAACATCGTGTGCGAGTTTCAGGGAGGGATTGTATTTTCCCTGTTCAAGAAAAACAATTGTCTCTCTCCGGACTCCGACGGTCCTGCTAAGGTCTTCCTGCGTAAGGTTCAAGCGGGTACGGTATTCCCTGATTCTTGTCTGCATTACAAATCCCGGTTCCCGATTATGAGCATCGGATTGATCATGGCTATTTCCATCGGCTTAGAGATGCCGTACGATTCCGCGACTACCCTCTTCGAACGAGAATAATCCGGGAGAGAGCCTCAAGGCTCAGATTTATCGCCCTTTTTATGTTATATATATCTAACATTACTGGTTATTATTGTTATCTATTTCTAACAAAAATAAACAGTAATTCTTTGAAGGTCGCAAAAAAAGAGTTATTATTGTGTTGTGGAACGAACAGAAAGAAAGACCGGGCCTCTTACATCGACCTTCTTGTTATTATCTGTGATGAACCTCATCGCATGTTCATCGATCCTGAGATTGATATCGCTGGGAAGTTTTGCCATTTTTACCTGGACAGCTGTTCCCCTGCCGCACCGTGCTGCATCCTCGATTCGTTTGGCCGCAAGGGACGAGACCGCGGACAGATACGTGATTCCTGTTGATATTCCCTCGGTCCGCACCTGTTTCCACTTCTCTGTATCGGGGACCCCGAGAACCGATCCCTGGTGGACAAAGATCTCATTTCCACATGCAGGGCCGCAGAGTCTTGCATTTGCTTCTGTTTCTTCTACAACGACCTTCAGCCCTGCTCCGCTCAGGGAGCCTTCCCATGCATCGAAGGCGCAGGGACCCTGCGCCGTTCCATGAGCTGCAGCGACACGTGCTATCGCCCCAGCAAGGGATCTCCCCTCTGCAGATGATGGCTCCTCCCGCAGGTGTACAGCCCGGGCAATTTCACGGTCGCTAAGCATCCGGGGGAAGAACTGAGGGTAGCAGAGCTGCCGGACATCGTTTCCCCCATAAGCGATCATTGCAAGCCGCTCCACCCCAAGACCGAGGTTCATAACGGGTACTCCAATACCGTACTCAGCAAGCGCTGAAGGAGAATACATTCCGAACGTCGCCACCTCGACCCAGTCGTGGACCGGATGCCGGGCATAAACTTCGGTCTGGGTATCCGGCATGTAATACTTGGAGCGTTTCTCATCCGGCTGAAACCTGAAATCCGTGTACCCGAAAGCGGTGAGGAGAGCTTCACTCACAGCCTTCCCGTCTTCGTTCGTTACATCATCGCCTGCGATAACACATGATGCGGAATGATATGTCATGAGCCGCGTCGGCCCCTCGGCCTGCTCGCGCCGGAAGCAGCGGTCGACGGAGAAGAGACGGAGCGGCAGCGGGCTTCTGTCCCAGATGGAGCCGAGTGTCAGGAACCAGCCGCTGGTCATGTGACTCCGGAGGGTGGATCGCGAGGATTCTGGGGCAAGGTTCCGGAATTCGGGAAAGACAGAATCGAGGATATGGACGACGACACCGTCGTCGACACCGAGGACCCTGGCCAGTTCAACGGTAAGTTCATCGCCGTCGATTTCCGATTTCTTGTATGCATGAAGCGTTTCCCTGAGGCGTTCTTCTGTCTCGGGAGTCATCGGCTGATAAGATCCGCCGGGAGTACCCTTCATTCCCCCGGCTCCTCCTTCATGAACAAGCGGGCTCCGGTGACTCCTGATGATATCGTTGATCTCGTCAAGCCTGTCCCGGGCAATCCCGACATTAGGGCGCGGGAGGCCGCCGAGGTAAAACACGCGGTCGAGAACTGCCATTGCTTCTGGACCGAACTGCCGGTAGATATCCTTCTCCTCGATGATGACCGGCACCTCGGCCTCGTCAAAGCCCATGGAGAGATAGGTCTCCCGGAGCCGGTTGATCGTGGCAAAGACCGGGTGGGCCTGCGCCCTCTTGTAGGTACGGCAGGGATAGGTCTCTCCATGCAAGGCCGGTGTCAGCACCGACGGGCCTTCGTGCCACGCTCCTTCGAAATTTTCATGCGATCGTTGTTTCCAGTCTTCCGGATTGAATCTCATGTCGTGCGCTCCATCATGACCACTCTGCTCAGCCGGTTCTCATCCGCGATCTGGTAATCGCACGCCCGGGCGATCTTCTCTGCGAATAATCGCACCTCATCATGCTCCGGCATATTCTCCCTAGCCAACCGGTTTCTACTGTATCCCAGATACATGTATCCCTTGATTTCCACATATCCTGCCCCCGCGTCCTGCAGGATTGCCGCGTATTTTTCCGGCGCAATGTTGTTCAATCCTTTCACCAGCGTAATCCTCACTGCGGAACGCCTGGACCGGAGGTGATGAAGACTGTCCTGAACATCTTCCCACGTATCCCCCAGTGGTCTGCAGACAGAACGATAGGTCTGCTGGTCCGGCGCATCGAGGGATATATACATCTGGAATGGGTTGCATTTTTCCAGCATACCGGGATTTGTTCCGTTGCTGACAAGGAATGTTGTGTTTCCGTTGCGATTGAAAAGGTCGATGAGTTCCGGGAGCCTGGAGTAGAGCGTTGGTTCACCGGAGAGCGAGATTGCTACGTGCTTTGGATCCAGTGCCTCCTGCCACCGCTCTTCGGTTACGTTGTTATCGAGCACTGCATTATACCCAGCCAGCGCCTTTTTCTGGAGGCGGTGGATCCCCGCGAGGATGATCTCCGGCGGGCACTCCTCTTCCTCAAAAGGCTCGTGCTCGAAGGAGCGCCAGCAGAAGAGGCAGCGCTGGTTGCAGCGAAGGGTGGGTGTCATCTGGACGCAGCGGTGGCTCGCGATGCCATAGAACTGGTGCTTATAGCACATCTCGCCGCCCTGCAGGGCACGTTTGCACCACAGGCAGGGCTTGAGGGCAGCGGTGGATTTCTTCGAAAAGAACTGGTATCCCTGTTTCTGCAGGGGGTCACATGGTTTCGATGGCATCGATCCCCAGTGTATGCAGGGACTCTTTCAGGGTATTCTGGACCGCCCTGACGAGTGTCAAACGGCGTTCGCGAATCTTCCCCTCACTCTTTAGAACGGGCTCGAAGTGGTAGAATGTGTTGAAGGTATCGGCAAGCTCGCGGGCATAGACCGCCAGGATATGCGGGCGAAGCTCGGTGACAACCTGCCCGATTACTTCCGGGAACCTGGCGATCTTTTTTGCAACCGCGATCTCCATATCCGTCTCAAGCTCGAAACATTCCCCGAAGGTTCCCGCTTTCTCGAGAATGCTGCACGCCCGTGCGTGCGCATACTGGATATAAGGTCCGCTCTGCCGCTCGAAGTCAAGGGCTTCTTTCCAGTCAAAGACGGTACTCTTCTCGGGGGAGACCTTGACGATGTCGTAGCGGATTGCAGCGAGACCGACTGAACGGGCAATGGACCTCCGGGTCTCCTCGTCCAGTTCCGGCCTCCGGGCGGTTACTTCCTCATATGCCCGCTTCCGGATCTCCGAGATGAGGTCGTCCGCCGATACAAATTTGCCGGCGCGGGTGCTCATCGATCCCTCCGGCAGCGACACAAACTCGAAATGGACAATCTCGGGGACCTTCGCACCGAGGAGTTTCATCGTGCACTGGAGCTGTGCTCCGATCAGCTTGTGATCCGCACCAAGAACATCGATGACGCGGTCGAAGTTCGCGCCCTTCCATGCATGGTATGCGAGATCGCGGGCAGCATAGACCGATGTACCGTCGCTCCTGCGAATTACATACTTGTTCTCGAACCCGAACTCTGCAAGATCGAGATAGAGTGTCTCTTCCTCATGCGCCTGCGGGATCCTCCGGAGCTTGCTGATGATCCGCTCTGTATTCCCGTTCCGGATGAAATCGCTCTCCCAGACGAACCGGTCATGAACAACATTGAGGTCCTTCAGTGTCACTTTGAACCCGTCGAGGCAGCGGGAGACCTCGTTCCTGAACTTTTTCACCGTTGCCGGATCGCCATTTTCGACGAGCTGCATCAGGGCGTTCACCTGCTGCGTTATGGTCTCGTCCTTTTCAATCTCCCGGTTCGCTGCGATATACACGCGTGCGATGTGGGCATCCTCCTTCTCTTTCGGGTGCTGTGCACTGTCAAGGTTGTTAAACCCCCAGACCACGATGGCGATCTGCCGGCCCATATCGTTGACATAGTACTGGACCTCGAGCGGATAGCCAGCCTTGCGGAATGCCCTGGCGAGCGTGTCGCCGATGATCGAGTTCCGGATGTGCCCAACATGGAGCGGTCCGTTCGGGTTGGCACTGGTGTGCTCGAGCACGACGCGGGTGGGCTGTTTCGGGAGGTTGCCATAGCCAGGCCGGACTGCAGCCATGAGGACTTCGCTCACGAATGCTGGACCGAAGGTAAAATTGAGGTAAGGTCCCGTTGCCTCGATCGTAACGGCCTCAAGCTCGGGATTTTTCTTCAGGTCTGCAACAAGGTCCTGGGCTATCTTCACTGGTGCCTGCTTCTTCTGCCTGGCAAGTGCGAATGCGACGGTGGACGCGAGGTCTGCATGCTCTCCGCCATCAGCGAGCAGGGCATCATTCACGCCGGTACTTTTTTTGATCGCGTTCTCTATTTTTGTGTACATCTCGTGCAGCATCAATATCCCGTCCTGTAGCGGAGGATTGCGGCGATCCCGCCGAAGGCTGAGAAGAGAATGGAGCCCTCTTCGAAGTCATCGGAGATGAGCTCGACTTTTGAGCTGCTCTGGTCGGCGAGTTTCGTCAGTTCATCGACGATGTCTATCTCGTCCTCAAGAACGAGAGGAGCAGTACACTTTGGGCAGTTTCCCGGAGGAATCTCGGCCACGGTCTTCCCGGCCTCGAGGCTGACTGTTTTCTCCGTTGTATAATCGCAACTCTGACACTTGATCTTCAGCCGGGACTTTCTGAGATTTGATGAAAGGAGAAGGGTATCAACCGCGCCGATTTCAAGATTGTGCCGGATACTCTCTTCCCCATATGCTGCCAGTCCGTCATCCTTGACAAGTTCTTTTAAGAACCTGTCCATGAACGCCTTTTCCTTGATGACGGTCATGCCCTTAAGGGCATCTTTTGCCGCGTCCACAAGCTCGGAAAGGCCGTCCTCGTTTGTATACGCAACATCGAAGAGTCCGATGATTCGTTTCTGTACCTCGTGATGGAGATAGTTACCTTTCTCGAACTCCTCTTTCGTCGGGCTTGGTCCGCCGATCAAAACTCCCTTGAATCTCTCGAAGAAGTCCTTCTCAGCGAGGAAGATGGCGCTCGACCGTTCCCCGATTTTGGTGTAGAACTCGTCGATCGCGATCTCGCGGAGACGTCCGAACCTGGCAGCGGACTGGCCTCCTTTTCTCATCTTGCCCGGCACTGTTGAATTCGCACCGCCCACCGGTTCGATACGGTTGCCGCGCAGGAACCCCCAGTACGCTTCGCGCTTGTCGAGAACGAGGAGACCATACACGTATTTCTCCTCGAGCATCTGCTTGAGGGGTTCGAGCTCGAAGTTCGAGCTGCACCGGTACATGTAAAGGTTGAGGGGTTCAGGCGGCTCGATGATGGTACACTGGAGATCGGTCCTGTCACCGTAGAGCTTGACTGTACCGCAGAAGACCGCCATGCCCTTTTCCGGAGGGCGCTTATAGTACTTGAGGCGGGAGAGGATGGAGGAGATGGCACTCTGTACATTGGTCCGCGTCTGTTTGCTCTTGATATTAGCGCACTGGCCGAACTCGTCCTTCAGCTGCCCGGTGACATCGAAGATTTGCTTATCGGGCGGGATGTAGAGCGTGATCAGCTCCGTCCCGTCTCCCTGTTGCGATTCGAGTTTCTCCAGGGTTTTCTTGAATTCATAGCGCTTTCGCGCCTCATCCATCTCCACGTCATCTGCCATTGCCGGACTCAAACCTCTCTTTAAAGCTAATACCTATTCGCCCTCGCTTGCCATAAAATTACGCCCATTGACCAATAATCCGGGCGTCGACTTCGGGATTGATCCCGTGGTCGCCGGAAAATTCCGTGAAGTTTTTCGGATTACCGGCTTTTTCAAAGAGCTTCTTACCGCTCGAGAACGGGATGATGGGATCCGTTGCATTATGGTACATCCAGACAGGCCGCGGGGAGATTCTCCCGATATACGTACCAGGCTCAATCGAGGCCGCAAAGCGGATCGGATCCCCTGTCACGCCCTGTTCGTTGAGGGCATCAAGGAATCCCCAGTCCGATGTCGAGATCCCGATATAGCCGGCAAACTGCGGATCGACTCCCGCTGCCACTGCCGCATAGCGTCCTCCGTTGCTCGAACCTATGATATATACGGGTACATCGTACCTGGCGGCAAGCAGTTTACGTGCAGATACCAGGTCACAAACACTCAGATAATACTGGGGCATCTCTCCTTTCTCGAAGTCAGCAAAGTCCTGCTGGATCATCTGCTGACCGAATGGAAGCCCGGCGGTTTCACCCCCATTCCCGCGCGTGTCAACGAAAAGGAATGCGTATCCTGCCGAGGCGAACCGGACCATCCTTTCCTCGTGACCCGCAAGTTTCTCTCCCGCTCCCGGGGCATAGACAAAGGCCGCCGTAGGCACTTTCGGCGTGGCAAGATAGGTTGTTACAGTACCGCTCTGGGTAGAGAATACGATGCGCGATTTCGTGTACGTCTCATTCGAGAAGAGAACCTGTTCGCTCGTCGTTTCCGGGGCGCAGTTCAGGCTAAGAGCGCCTCCAGAACTGACGGAAAATGTGGATTTGGCCGGGGTATTGTTGCTGGTGCATCCTGCACATGCCAGAAACATCATGAGGAAGACAGTCAGAACGATGACCGATCTCATGAAAAGATTCCCCCGCAGCGGCAGATGAGACAGATGGTCTTAGCATCAGTGATGGTACCCTCCTGGATCATGCGGGGCAGATCCCTGGTTGCCAGATCCACAACCTCGATCACCTCGTCCTCA
>Ga0187786_10000385_pt1 | contig 12924 bp, 13 predicted proteins | sample 0815_BV2_10_20_M_FD_132449 | JGI IMG/M metagenome (GOLD analysis project Ga0187786, IMG submission 132449) | Tropical peat soil microbial communities from peatlands in Department of Meta, Colombia - 0815_BV2_10_20_MG | ecosystem: Environmental > Terrestrial > Soil > Wetlands > Peat | place...
CCGTCTCATGAGTCTTTTCGGAATAACAAAGAGAGAAATTGATGTTGCCGGTGAAGATCAGATTGTTGATCTTGTGATTGAACGGGTTGCTTTGTTGAATACAATCCGGTAGCAACGATTGGCCACGCTGAAAACACCTTAAAAAATTGACATTAGAAATACCAGGAAAATATATGTTAAGAGATTTTCCTAAAAAAATAATATATCGATCACCGGTCAAATCAGGACAGGTTAAAACCTGACTAAAACCCGTTATACCGGCTTAGCGGCTTGCATGGGAAAGGATATGAGTGATTTCAGGAACAATCAATTCCTGTGTAGCGAGGATCACTGCTGGAGTTGAACCAGGGATGCAGAATATCGCTTTTCCTGATGCGATGCCGGCAATTGCACGGGACAGAAGCGCAGAAGTTCCGATTTGGGCCATGCTTTTCATTCGGAAGAACTCCCCGAACCCGTCTAACTTTTTCTCAAGAAGGGGGGCCACCGCCTCAATTGTACAATCATCGTATGTTAATCCAGTTCCCCCGGTAATAATGATACAGTTTGCCTGTTTCATGGCACTATAGAGCTCATCTCTGATATTCCCGATAAGATCCGGAACAATTGCATAATGTACAATAGGAATACCCTCTTTTTCCAATAATTGGACAATTGTTTTTCCGCTGGTGTCATTGCATTGTGTTCTTGTTGTGCTTACCGTTATCACTGCACCTCGGACATCTATAGATCTGATATGAGCCTTATTCATGAAAATAAGTCTAATTTGAACTGTAATAATATATCACTCGAAACCCACACCCCTTTGTTTCCACTGGAATTTTGTGATTTTGTTCTAGGTTTTCCTGTTTTTATCCGAATGCTTTACCAATTCCTTTTTCAAAACAATTTCCAATATTATATATACTATTAAACGTATATTTAGAAATGAATTGTTTTACACTAATTAAAAAATAAGTCATAGACTGTTCTCTCTCTTCCACAGGAAACAAAGGGGTCTGCCGGTCCATAACAGTAATACCAAAATCTATCCCTCAAAAAGAAAATGGTAAAATATAAATTTCTTAATTCTCATTAATTCGATGTTTTTCGAATTTTGGAAAGAATAAACAGATTTTCCAATGGAAATAAAGGGGTTTATAACCCGGACGAACCGATCGTTTTTTAGTCTCATATCACTAATTCTCAGCTCCTACGTGTCATTTATGCCAGAACCAGAAGACCCCTCAACGGGATTATTTAAGAAATACCTTACCAATAACCGCATCTTCAAAGACCGGGAAGTGCTTCGTCACTCCTACCGTCCCCAGTTTCTACCTCACCGCAAGCCACAGATCGATGAAGTCGCTTCGATTCTGGCACCGGCCCTCCGGAACGAGACACCATCAAATATTCTTATTTACGGTAAAACTGGCACGGGAAAAACAGCGTGTGCAAGGTATGTTGGGACAGAACTGGAAAAAGCAAGCACGAAAATGGGAACCGCGTGCAGAATTGTTCATCTCAACTGTGAGGTGATTGACACACAGTACCGCGTTCTTGCCCAGATTGCCAAATGCCTCAATGTCGTTGATGAGCTGGCAAGTGATAAGACGAGAACCCATATCCCCATGACCGGTTGGCCGACCGACCAGGTCTATGCAGAGCTGAAAAACCAGCTCGAGGTGGGTGGCGGTGTACTCGTCATCGTTCTTGACGAGATAGATAAGCTGGTAAAAAAGAGCGGCGATGATACCCTTTACAATCTGACACGAATCAATTCCGACCTCAAGAACTCAAAGGTCAGTATTATCGGCATTTCAAACGATCTGAGTTTCAAGGATTTTCTGGATCCGCGGGTTCTTTCCTCGCTTTCTGAGGAAGAGATTGTATTTCCTCCGTATAATGCACCCCAGCTGGTGGATATTCTTGCGCAGAGGGCGGAGGGGTCATTTGTAACCGGGGCAGTTGCGGAGGGTGTCATACCATTGTGTTCCGCACTGGCAGCTCAGGAACATGGTGATGCCCGGAGAGCTCTGGACCTGTTAAGAATATCGGGCGAACTTGCCGACAGGGACGAGTCCAAGCAGGTTACAGAAGGACATGTCAAACAGGCCCAGGCAAAAATCGAGACCGACAGTATGATAGAGTGTATCGCAACACTCCCGACACAGAGTAAATTAATTCTCTTCTCGATGCTGATTCTGGAACAGCTTGGGCAGAATATCTTTACCAGCGGGGAAGTATCCCGTATCTATCAGGATATCGCACCGACCATCGAGCTTGACGTGCTGACACACCGGAGAATCACGGATCTCATTTCAGAGCTGAATATGCTTGGTGTGATCAACACCCGGGTGGTAAGCCGGGGTCGTTATGGCCGTACAAAAGAGATGTGGTTCGATTCGAATACCGGGAAGATCCGCGAAGTCGTGCTCAAGGATTCACGTTTGAACGGGCTGAAAAACCTTGATATCAACCAGATGGAAGCGAAGTGGCTAAAGACCTGGTTCAGGTGATAAACGCATGGATGAAAAAGATCTCGAGCTCCTCCGTATTCTTGAGGAGAACTGCAGGCAATCTCCGGAAGAAATCGCAACCATGACCAATCTCAGCGCCCGCGAAGTCGCAGAACGTGTCCGGGCTCTGGAAGAAGCACAGATTATCAAACGATATTCCACTATTGTCAATTGGGAACGCGCGGGAAACGGGGAGGTATCCGCTATCATCGAACTCAAAGTCAGCCCAGAGCGCGATTTCGGGTACGACAGGATCGCAGAAAGGCTTTCCCGGTTCCGCCAGGTGAAAACTCTCCGTCTTATAACCGGCACCTATGATCTTCAGCTCATAGTAACCGGAAAAAACATGCAGGAAGTTTCCAGGTTTGTCTCAGAGCATGTTGCACCGATGGACCGGATCCGTGAAACGGCGACCCATATTATCATGAAATCTTACAAGGAAAACGGCAATACGCTCTTTGAACAACCCGAGACCGAGCGGCTACCCTACTCTCCTTAAGGTATCGTTATGCGTAATTTTGTTTCAGAGCGTGCCCGGGAGATACCCCCATCGGGTATCAGGAAGTTTTTTGATCTCGTCCTCACCATGGAGGATGTTATCTCGCTGGGTGTGGGTGAGCCTGACTTCAACACCCCCTGGAATATCTGTGAATCGAGTATATATTCGATTGAACAGGGTGTAACATCCTATACTTCAAACAGAGGACTCCAGAGCCTGCGGGATGCCCTGTCTGTTTACCTGTCGAGACAATACAATCTCCATTATTCCAGTGATCATGAAATTATCGTCACGAGCGGGGTATCTGAAGGCCTTGACCTTGCAATCCGATCCATCGTGGATCCCGGGGACGAAGTCCTCATTGCCCAGCCGAGCTATGTCTCATACGCACCCTGTGTCTCCCTGACCGGAGGGAAACCGGTACCCGTACGCTGCCTCCAGAAGGATCACTTCAAGCTTGTTCCGGACCTGCTGGCGGAAAAAATCACACGGAAATCAAAGGCACTTATCATCAATTTCCCCAATAATCCCACCGGCGGCGTTATGAGCGAAACCGATCTGAAAGCCATTGCCGACCTGGTGATTGACCATGATCTCCTGCTGATTAGCGACGAGGTGTATTCAGAGCTGACCTACGACAGCCGCCATTGTTCTGCAGCAACCGTCAGCGATCTCTGGGACAGGACCATAACCCTGAATGGTTTTTCAAAAGCGTACGCCATGACGGGATGGCGTGTAGGGTACCTTTGTGCACCCCGGGAGCTCTGCGATGCAGCCCTCAAGATCCACCAGTACGTGATGCTCTGTGCCCCGGTAATGGGTCAGGTAGGAGCTCTTGAGGCCCTCCGGTCAGCAGAGGAAGATAAGAACAGCATGGTGAATGAGTACCGCCTCCGGCGTAATTTGTTCGTGGCCGGCTTAAACCGAATCGGTCTGACCTGCCATGTCCCGGAGGGAGCATTCTATGCGTTTCCTTCCGTGAAGAAGACCGGCCTTTCCGATATTGAGTTCGCAGAACGGTTGCTGAAGGATCAGCGCGTCGCGGTTGTGCCGGGAAGTGTATTTGGTCTCGGTGGAGACGGTCACCTCCGCTGTGCCTATGCAGTATCACGAAAGGACCTCAACACTGCTCTGACCAGAATGGAAACGTTTGTCGCCTCGTTGTGATCTGATTCTCTTTTTTTTCTGCGTTACTGTTTTGCAATTTCAGCGTGTGAGGGATAGTTTATTTTGGAACTCGATCAATACTACTTGAAAGACAATGAGCTGTACAATTATCGTTGGTGGATTTTTTGGGGATGAGGGGAAAGGCAAGATCGTTGCCCACATTGCTTTTAAGGATAAACCAGTGATCATCTCCCGGGGGGGTGTCGGTCCGAATGCCGGCCACACGGTTCAGGTCGGGTCCACGGAATATGGTGTCCGCATGGTTCCCTCCGGTTTCGTCTATAAAGACGCAAAACTCTGTATCGGGAGTGGCGTCCTTGTTGATCCCCGCGTCCTGAAACACGAAGTCGATATGCTGGGTGTCAAAGGAAGAGTGTTCGTTGATAAACGCTGCGGGATCATTACCGAAGAGCATATTCGCCGGGACAAAGGAAGCGACCACCTTTCCAAGACTATCGGGAGTACCGGGTCCGGCTGTGGCCCGGCAAACGCCGACCGGGTTATGCGTGTGTCCCCCCAGGCGAAGGATGTCCCCGAGCTGGCGGAGTATCTTATGGATGTTCCCAAGGCCATCGATGACGAACTAAAAAAGGATAATATCGTTCTTCTCGAAGGAACACAGGGTTTTGGGATCTCTCTCTATTATGGCACCTATCCGTTTGTAACTTCAAAGGATACCTCAGCGTCCCAGATTGCGGCTGACAACGGCGTCGGTCCGACAAAGATCGATGACGTCGTTGTTGTCTTCAAAGCGTATCCGACCAGGGTCGGAGAAGGGCCTTTCAGCACGGAAATGCCGTCGGCAAAATCCGATGCGATGGGGATCCAGGAGTTTGGCACGGTCACTCACCGGAAACGGCGTGTTGGTGGCTGGGACGGAGATATGGCACGGTACTCCGCGATGATTAATGGATGCACCCAGGCTGCCATTACGGGGATCGATCGAGTGGATAAAGCCTGCTTTGGCATAACTGAATACGCTAAGCTGACAAAGAAGGCAAAGGATTTCCTTAAGGACGCCGAGGATGATATCGGATGTCCCGTCACGCTCATATCAACCGGGCCTGAGGTAACGCAGATCATCGATATCAGGAATGAACTGGCATGAAACGGTCTCTCATGGATATTCTCTGCTGTCCTGTCTGTAAGGGCGATCTCGTTCTCAGTGTCACGTGTGAGGACGAGAAGGAAATCCTTGAGGGGGGGCTCCACTGTGCGGCATGTAACGCTGATTATCCGATTCGCGAAGGTATCCCCAATCTTCTGCCTCCCGGATGAATGGAACTAGGTGCAGGAATGACTTGGCCGATCCCGGCGTTTGTCCTTATCTCGGCTGGAACCCGAACAGGCGATACGGGATATGAAATTTTTCTTAACCGCAGCGGGATAAACTCTATCGATCTGCCCAGGGAAAAAATTCTTGCAGAGATTGGCGGTTTTGTCCGTCTCCATTTTCTCAACCGCGGAGCACCCATCCACATTACCATCTCCTCACCCAATGCCGGGATGTTTACGGAATTTTTCCATGAAAACCTGTATATTGTCGATGAGGCGACTCTCTCCATCCCTCTACGAAGCGATTGCGAGAATGGTTTTTTCGATCTTGAGATCCTTTCAGGATACGGTGCAGTGAGAGCGGTTATGCATGTCGAGGTTATCCCCCCCAGACGTGACGTTCTACCCGAAGAAGCGGCGCTCCATCCGGTTGCCCGGGGCCGCCCGCATTTTCTGATGATCATGATGGGTATAGCTCTGATCCTGTACAGCACGTGGCTCTATTCCAATATCGAGTTCCTCAATATAGCATCGTTCATCATCCTCATTACTGGTGCACTGTATACATGGTACCGGCAGAGTTAGTGCTCACAGTATCCGTCTTTGCCGGGGCACTTATTGTAGATCGGCTTTTTGGCGATCCCCAGTCACGTTATCATCCTGTAGCCCTTCTGGGCCTGTTCATAGGCTTGTGGGGGAAGCCAGGGCATTTTTCGGAACGTACCCAGCGGGCAGCCGGGATTATCTTCTGGATCATCACGGCAACGTTTTTTGCACTTCCCTTTCTTCTCTTCACCCTGGTATCACCATGGTATATTTATCTCATCATTGGTCCTTTTCTTCTGAAAGCCTGTTTTGCGTGGCGGGCGCTCGAAGAGCACACGTTTGCAGTGGCAGCCGCTCTGAAAGGAAGTGTTAATCTGGGGAGGGAAAAAGTGAAGTTGGTCGTTTCACGCGACACCTCACGTCTCGAAAAGGACCATATTCTCTCCGCAGGGTATGAATCAATGACCGAAAACCTTACGGATAGCGTAATATCCCCTCTTGTGTTCTTTATCATTTTCGGGCTTGCAGGTGCTGCTGTGTACCGTGCAGCAAATACGATGGATGCCATGCTGGGTTACCGGGATGAACGCGAACGAATCGGCTGGTGTTCAGCAAGAATGGATGACATCCTCAATTTTATTCCTGCAAGGATTACGGTTGCCCTTTTGCTCCTTTACTTCCTTTTCAGGGGGCGTCTCTCCCCCGCATGGAATGTCATGCGGCGGGATAGCCGCAAACGGCCGGGTTTTAATGGGGGGATCGTTATGGCGGCCATGGCTGGAGGGACTGGCGTGAGATTTGAAAAACCCGGCGCATACGTCATTGGAAATGGAGGAATTTCCCTGGAGACCGGAGGTATGGAGATCGTAAAAGCAACACGGGCAGTTATCCTTATGTTCTCGGTGAGTGCCTGTTGCACGCTGTTTTTATTGGGATCGTTGATCAATACTACTGGTATATGAAACTCGAAGAACTGAGATTTGGCACTGAGCTTCTCAAGCGGGGCTTCGCATCCATGCAGAAAGGGGGAGTTATCATGGATGTCGTCAATGCCGAGCAGGCGAAGATCGCCGAGGAAGCCGGGGCCGTCGCAGTCATGTCGCTTGAGCGGGTACCCTCCGATATCAGGAAAATGGGGGGAGTCGCACGCATGGCCGACCCCGAGAAGGTCGCCGAGATCATTGAAGCGGTCTCTATCCCGGTGATGGGGAAAGTGCGGATAGGCCATTTCGTTGAAGCCCAGGTGCTGGAAGTTCTCGGCGTCGACATGATCGACGAAAGTGAAGTTCTTACCCCCGCGGATGAGCAATACCATATCGATAAGAAACAGTTCAAGGTACCGTTTGTCTGCGGTGCACGGGATCTGGGCGAGGCCCTCCGGAGAATCAATGAAGGTGCGGCCATGATCCGGACAAAGGGAGAAGCCGGGACGGGCAATGTAGTGGAGGCTGTGCGCCATATGCGTACGATCATGGGAGAGATTCGTATGTTGCGCGGGCTCGACAGGCAGGAAATGATTGATTATGCAAGGGAAATTGAGGCGCCCGGCGAGCTTGTCATCGAATGTGCCGAACGGGGCCGCCTGCCCGTTGTGAATTTTTCTGCGGGGGGTATTGCGACTCCTTCCGATGCGGCTTTGATGATGCAGCTGGGAGCGGACGGGGTTTTTGTTGGTTCAGGCATCTTCAAATCATCGAACCCGGAAAGGATGGCCAAAGCGATCGTAGAGGCAGTCAACCATTTTGACGATCCGACCATTATTGCTAATGTCAGCACCGGCCTGGGCGACGCCATGCCGGGACTCGATGTCCATACCCTCAAAGAGGATGAGGTGCTGCAATACCGTGGACGCTAAAGTCGGAGTACTTGCACTTCAGGGAAACGTGAGCGAGCATATCGACGCATTCCTGCTCGCTCTCGAGCGTATGGATTATGGCTCCTCGTCGGAGGTTTTTGAGGTTAGAAACCCCGCAGATCTTACGGCGTGCAATGTTCTTGCCATGCCGGGCGGCGAATCGACCACAATCTCGCGTCTTATCGTCAAAAATAATCTTTACGATCCTATCCGTACCTTCAAAGGAGGGATCTTTGCCACTTGTGCCGGCATGGTCCTGGCGGCAACCTGTGTCGATGATCCCCGTGTCCGTCCCCTCGGGCTGATTGACATGACCGTTGACCGAAATGCATTTGGCAGGCAAAAGGAATCCTTCGAAGCAGATATTACGATAGAAGGCCTGGAGGGAGGGGCGTTCCACGCATATTTCATACGGGCCCCTCTTGTTGCATCAGTCGCGAAGGGGGTCCATGTTCTTGCCCGTATCGGGCAGGGTATTGTTGCCGTTGAATATGGAAACCGGCTGGCCTTGTCGTTCCACCCGGAACTCGGCCGTGATACGCGACTGCATGAGTTCTTTTTACGAAAACTCGGGTTTTAACGAGGGGGGCCAGGCGAAAATAGCCAACGCAGTCATACCGGTAATAACCGGGAAAGATACCTGAACCTTTTATTCTTTCTTCTTGATCTGAGTCATCGGGATATCCTTTGCCATTGCCTTTATCTTAAGATCCTTTGGCATCAGCTCGATGGCGTATCGCAGGGAGGTTCTCGGCATGATCCTCCGGTTCTTCATCACGTACGCAAAAATTTCCGCCTGATGTTTCCGGCTCGCCTCCTTAAGGAGCCACCCGAATCCTTTCTGAACCATGTCATCCTCATCGGTCAGGAGCAGATCAGCAATGTTCAGGACATCGCTCAGGAATTCCCCATGCTTTGCCGGAACGATAAGTGATACAGCAGCAGCTCTCCGGACCCATCGGTTTTCTGATCCTGTCCATTGCTTCAGCTCATCAACAAAGGTCGGATATTTCCTGACGAAATCCCCGACGGCATGATTGCAGAAGCTGTCGCAGGTTGCCCAGTTTGAAATATACGTCCTGATCCAGTATGCGAATAGAGTGAAATCATCTTCGGTAAACCGCTCTTTCATTCGTGGCACCCAGTTTGAAACAATGAAAGCTTCTTCGGTGTACTTCGAAGCGTACAACTCTTCACAAAGCAGGAAGATCTCCTGTTTATTGCGGGACGATACTTTCTTCCAGGCGTCCCGGGCGATTCTGCTGACAACAGGCACCCTGACGCCATAACACTGAACGGGTTCCTTGAAAAACCGCTGAAGTGATTCCCGGGCCTGAGCGTCTGCCCTCTCCTCAAGCTCCTGCCTGAGTTCTACAATGATAGGATCCATGCAGGAATTTTACATCGGGAAAGATAAGAACGTCCCGGCACTCTGGAACGTGACTCCCGTCATACATCAGGCTGTTCCACCGGTGAGAACCTGAAACTGCTTGTGTCGTACCTGGGATAACTACACACAACGAAGAAAAAAAGTTGGGTTAGGCCTAATGCCGGTGACCCTGGGTTGGTACTGGTTTTGGCAAAGCGATCTTAAAACCCCCGGTAAGGGTTCCGGATTGGCCATCCGTATTGGTAACTACAACATCGAACGCCTCCAGGGGGGAATTCTTCGGAATGGTGAGGGAGAAGGTGATCTTTCCTTTTCCATCTACAGAGACATGGGTTGGAGAGAGGGAATTACCACCCTGCTGGAGAAGGGTTATCTTTGCACCCTTCAGGAACCCATCGCCACGAACAACAACATTCCGTATTGTTGAACCAGCCTCTCCAGAAGATGGTGAAATGCTTATTACCCTGGGAGCTGGTGCCGGTTTTGCAACAATGACAACGGATGCGGTCGCAGTGTTGTTTGCGGTCACGGGGTCCCTGGTTCCGGATTTCACGATCTTCGTTGTATCGGTCTTTATGCCCGGGGATGCGTAGGTGACTACCTCAGTCAGCTGCGCGCTCTGGCCGGGCTGCAGGGCCGGAATTCTCCAGGAATTCCCGAAGATAATACCTGCACTTGGTGCTTTGACGGCCCTCTTCTTAATGCCGGGGGCGCTTGAGAGATCATCGCGGATTACGATATCACGGGCAGCATCAGGGCCGTTATTGACGACAGTTACTGTCCAGATAACCTTGTCACCGACATAGGCTGTAGCATTTGAAACCGTACTGGTAACACCAAGATCGGCCTGTCTCACCGTGTGGATAAGGTGGAATCCTACTTTTACGATAGAGCCGGATGTCACGTTCACTGTTTTGGATACCGGGCGATAACCGGTAAGGGTCAGGGATATCATGTGGTTACCGGGTTGCACATCACCGATTACCGACGGTGTCAGTTTGCCTGTCGCGATCCCGTCAAGTGCTATAGAGGCACCAGCTGGGACTGAGGTGATCGAGATAGAACCGTTCCGGGGGGAGATTACGAGAATGAAATCTGCCGATACGGTAGAACCTGCAACAACAGTTACCGTCTGAGATTGCGGTACATACCCGTCAAGAGCAACGGTAACCGCATGAGGCCCCGGGGCAATCCCGGCAAGGGTGGAGGGTGTTACTTTTCCCGTGCTGACCCCGTCAATAGCTATCGAAGCACCCGCCGGTGTCGATGAGACGGCAATGGTCCCCTTCGCAGGAATCTGGTTGAGAGTGAAATCCGCAGCCGCCGTCATTCCTGCAGAAACCGCCACTTCCTTTGATGCGGGATTATAGCCAGCAAGACTGACAGCGACAGTATGATTGCCCGGAACAACAGAGTCGAGGACTGCCGGGGTGGTTTTTCCGGTGGGAGTTCCGTCAAGCATGATCTCAGCGCCTGCGGGAGACGATGTCACGGATATCGAGCCTGTCCGGGGCGGGATGACGGTGAGCTGGAAATCAACATTTGCCGTGAAACCCGTTGTTACGGAGACATTCTGTGATGCGGGAAAGTATCCGGGTAGGCTGACATCAATCGTATGGGTGCCGGCAAGGACGTTGTCAAGAGTGAAGGGTGTAACTTCACCGGTGTCGTTGCCATCGAGACTGATCCCGGCCCCGGCAGGGGTTGATGTCACGGCAATCGATCCAGTCTGCGGTACCGGTACCAGCTGGAAATCGGCAGAGGCTGTCTCTCCTGTAGTTACCGCGATGGTTGCCGAGCCCGGGCTGTAGCCCGCAAGGCTTACGTCAACGGTATGGTCTCCCGGTGTGATATCATTGAAGATGAATGGCGTGGTTTTTCCTGTTGCTGATCCATCCAGACTGATCGCAGCACCGGCAGGTGATGAGGTTACATTAAGTGAACCGGTAGTTGGCACAGGAACGAGACTGAAATCAGCGGTTACTGAACCTCCTGCCTGCACGCCAACGGTCTTGTTGGCAGGTACGTAGTTGGCAAGACCGACTTCAACAAGATGGTTGCCCTGTTCAATTCCGGTGAAGGTCGCCGGAGTAACGTTACCGGTGTCGACCCCGTCAATGGAAATCGCCGCGCCGGCGGGATTTGAGGAGACAATGAGCGTTCCGGTAGTTACCGGAACCGGGACCAGCTGGAAATCAGCCTGGACGGTTGTGCCTGCTGATATGGTTACCGTAGTACTGTTGGAAACGTATCCGTTAAGGCTGACTCCGACAGTGTGAGAACCCGGAACGAGATTATCGAGCGTGAAGGGGGTAACATTACCGGTATCAGTCCCATCGAGGCTGATTGCAGCACCGGATGGTGTCGAGGTGACCGATATCGATCCCACCTTGGGTATCTGGACCAGCGAGAATACCGCCTGGGTTGTCGTGTCGGCAGAGACTGAAACGGTCTGTGATGAAGACTGATATCCTGAGAGGGTAACACTGACCGAGTGGGTTCCCGGGGGTATCTTTTCGATGGTTGCCGGGGTTATCAGACCGGTATCGTTGCCATCAATGGCAATTGCAGCTCCAGGCGGATTGGAGGTAACAGAGATGTTCCCGACAGGTTGCGGGATATTTACGGAGAACGTTCCCGGGGTGACGCCGGGAGAGACCATGTTCCCTGCATCATCGTCCATGGCGTTCACGGCAATCTTTACGGGTGTAGTGCCCTGCTTGAGCCCCTGGAACCTGATAGTTGCGAGGGGAACGTTCGTGGCTCCCGACTGAACTGCATCGTTCAAATCAACGGCCGTCAGGTGGATGAAAGACGCAGGTACGGAACTGTTGTCCTTCAGGGTTGCCCAGGCAGGGAACGAGACACCGTTGATGTTTGCGATTGAAGCGTCGTCGAGCGTGATATTGATATCATATCCCGAGAGCCCTGCAGGGGCTGAATCGAGCGTCAGATTGAGGGAAGCCATCCCGCCAATGGTATTCACCTGGCCATTCTCGATACTGACAATACTTGCACCAGCTCCTGATACAATGAGGCAGAGTGCGAGCATGGTCAGTCCCAGGAGGGAGAATTTTTTGTATGGTGGTACTTTCATGGGTTATCAACTCCTTTATTGTGGTTTGGTATTTTTGTCCCCAACGTCGGGGACTGGCAGGCGAAGCTGAACTCCGCTGTGATGCTGATAGATAGCGCTGTATTCACGGGTCCTCCTTTGTCAGCTATTTTTACCACCGGGGAGCTCTCCAAAAGACGCCCCCCTGTGTTCGTTCATGAAGCTCAACCTGGTCACCAATTTTTAAAAAATCATGATGAAGACACCTCCTTTGCAAGGACGACGAGGTCGTTGAAGTCGATACGGCCGTTGTGGTTGAAGTCAAAGGCAACGACAGGTTCATTTGCCGTTATCCAGGCCATGGTGCGGAAGAAGAGCACGACATCGTTGAAATCCTTCCGCCCGTTCCCGTTCAGGTCTTCGTACAGGCCGTCATGATCTGGGTCTGTTGGGGGGAGGGTACTACCGGGAAGCGGTATAATGACGGGGGAGAAGGTTGTTGCAAATTTCTCAATCCGGCTGTTCCCGTGGTCAGCAACATAGGCATTGTTCCTGCTGTCAATCGCAATACCAGTAGGTACATTGAACTGGCCGTTACCAGTCCCCGTTGTTCCCCATTGGGCGACGTAAGCTCCGTTC